>Ga0208057_1000012_pt1 | contig 56941 bp, 52 predicted proteins | sample DeeseametaMP1649_FD_184183 | JGI IMG/M metagenome (GOLD analysis project Ga0208057, IMG submission 184183) | Marine microbial communities from the Deep Pacific Ocean - MP1649 (SPAdes) | ecosystem: Environmental > Aquatic > Marine > Oceanic | place: North of Tokelau, South Pacific Ocean...
AGGAAATAGATTTGATTGAGAAACATTTTACTTTTTTAGCCACGGTAGGTTCAACAGCTCCATTTATTGGTTTATTTGGAACAGTTTGGGGAATAATGAATTCATTTCAGTCAATTGCTATTTCAAGAAATACCAGTCTAGCGATTGTAGCCCCTGGAATAGCCGAAGCACTTTTTGCAACGGCGTTGGGGTTGCTTGCGGCCGTACCTGCTGTAGTTGCTTATAATAAGTTTACGAGTGATTCCAGAAAATACAGCGGACGTATAGAAAATTTTTCTAAAAGATTTATATCAATTATTTAAATTAACATTATGAGCTTTCAATTAAATCGTTCATCCAAAAAACCAATGAGCGAAATTAATGTGACACCTTTTGTTGACGTGATGTTAGTTTTACTTATAATTTTTATGGTTACAGCTCCTCTACTGACAGTAGGTGTGCAAGTGGATTTGCCTGAAACAGCAGCTGACACCTTGCCTGATGAGCAAGAACCTTTGACACTATCAATTAATTCCAAAGGTGAGGTTTTTATACAAGAGCATCAAGTTGTATTCGATAAATTGATTCCAAAGATTTTAGCTATTTCAAATAATAGAACTGACACAAGAATATATGTCAGGGGAGACAAAACAATCAATTACGGAAGGGTACTGGAAGTTATGGGCATGTTGTCTGGGGCTGGTTTTTCGAAGGTTGCACTAATATCTGAGCCATATCAAAATTGATATGACTAGAAGTATATTTTTGTCTTTAGTCTTTCATACAGCTATGATTGTTTTAACGGCTTTAAGTTTGCCCTTGATGATGAAAACGCCAATTGATTTGCCTCCAATCATATCTGTTGAATTGATTGAAATTTCTGACATAACCAACATTCCTTTTGCACCCAAAGCCAGGGAAACCCTAGAAAAGATTAAAAAAGAAGAAGAAAGAGTAGTTTCGGAACAGGCTCCTCCAGCTAAAATAAAAAAAGAAAAACCCGACAGAATTCCTTTACCAGAGGACTTGAATAAAGAAAAAAAAAAGTTAGTTAAAAAAAAACAAAATCCTGAGGAAATTAAAAAACAAATTAGACAGGTATCGGAATTCGAAAAAAAAGAACTTTTTGATCCCAACCAAATAGCAGCTCTTATTGACAAATCTAAAAAAGAGTCAGCTGACACTTTAAAGAAAAATCAAAAACTTACACAAAGCAATGTTAAGACTTCATTTGTATCCGGACTAACTCTAAGTGAAGAGGACGCTTTAAAAGCTCAAATTTTTGGGTGCTGGAGCTTACCTTTGGGCCTGCCTTATCAAGAAAATTTGCTAGTTAGGATTAAATTAAGATTGCAACCGGATGGTACCATTTTAAAGTCAGAAATATTAGATCATGCTCGCATGAATAAACCTGGTCAAGGATTTTACAGAGTATTAGCCGAAAGTGCTCTTAGAGCTGTTAGAATTTGTCAACCTTTAAGGGTTCCGCCAGCTGGCTATGATAGATGGAAAGATTTACAATTAAATTTTAATGCTAACGAAATGCTGAAAGGATGATGTGAAAAAATTACTTTTATTTATTTTTTATTTTTTTCTTTTTGCTAATCCTACCAGTGCATTTATTGAAGTTGATATAACAAGAGGAAATCTTGACCCTTTGCCGATAGCTATTTCACCCTTTTATGTTGAACCAGGTTCAAAAGACATACAACAGGATGGTAAGATTATCCAAAATATTGGAGAGGAAATTTCAAAGATAATTGAGGTAAATTTTAAAAGATCGGGCTTGTTTAATCCTTTAAAAAAAGATGCTTTTGTTCAAAATCCAGACATAGCTCATGCTAAACCTAGATTTGAAGATTGGAAATTAATAAAAGCCCAAGCTCTTGTAACTGGGAAAGTAACGGTTTCAGAAGATAAGATAAGAACTGAATTTAGACTATGGGATGTTGTAGCTGCAAAAGAAATGATTGCTTTGGCTTTTAGTACTACACCAAATAATTGGAGAAGAGTTGCGCATATAATTTCAGATAAAGTTTATCAAAGATTGACAGGAGAAGAAGGTTATTTTGATACACGTATTATTTATGTTTCTGAAACTGGTGAAAAAACTCAAAGATTCAAAAAGCTTGCAATTATGGATCAAGATGGCGCGAATGTAAAATATTTAACTTTGGGAAACGAACTAGTATTGACACCAAGATTTAGTCCAAAAAATCAGTTAGTGACTTATTTATCTTATTTTAGAAATTTACCTAGAGTGTATTTGCTTGATATTGAAACCGGAGTTCAAGAAGTTGTTGGAGATTTTGCCGGAATGACTTTTGCTCCAAGATTTTCTCCAGATGGGAAAAAAATTATAATGAGTTTTGCGCAAGACGGAAACTCGGATATTTACACAATGAATTTAACTACAAGGGTAGTTGAAAAAATTACCGAGCATTCCGCTATTGATACATCACCTTCATATTCACCCGATGGAAAATATATTTGCTTTAATTCTGACAGAAGCGGTTTACAACAAATTTATGTGATGAGAAGCGATGGTTCAAATATGAAAAGAATAACTTTTGGAAAAGGTTTATACGGAACTCCTGTCTGGTCACCAAGGGGTGACCTGATTGCATTTACAAAAGTTTACAATAATAGATTTTATATTGGTGTAATGAGACCTGACGGAAGTGGAGAGAGGTTATTAACTGAAAATTTTTACCAAGAAGCACCTTCATGGTCACCTAATGGGAGAGTATTAATTTTTTACAGAGAAACCAAATCAGATTCACAAGGCAAAGGTTTTTCCGCAAAACTTTGGTCGATTGATTTAACAGGCTATAATGAGAGAATGATAGAGACTGAAACGGATGGGTCCGACCCTTCCTGGTCTTCTTTGTTGTCAAAGTAGGCCATTTTTATGGAAATTTGACTTGCAACTTGAAAGTTATTTTGAAATATTGTATTGAAATCGGTAACGAAATTTGAATAGATTAGAAATTAATAGGGAGATCACAATATGAGATACGCAGTAAATTTAAGAAATTTTTTATTAGTTGTTTTTGCGGGTCTACTACTGACAGCTTGCGCGACACAAAAAAAAGTTGCAAAAGAAAGCGCGAGTGGCTTAATACAGTCAGATATTTACACAGGAAAAGATACTGTGGAATTTTTAGCAACTGGAGTTCCAGATAGAGTTTTCTTTGCAACAAACAAATCAATATTGACTACAGCATCAAGAGACACTTTGCGTAAGCAATCGGCTTGGATGAGAAAAAATAAAGATATTACAGTAACTGTTGAAGGACATGCAGACGAAAGAGGAACAAGAGAATATAACTTGGCTCTCGGCGACAGAAGAGCAAATGCAGTCAAGGATTACTTACTGACGTATGGTATTTCTGGAGGCAGGATTGCGGTTATAAGTTACGGAAAAGAAAGACCAGTGAATTCTGGTAGTTCGCCGTTAGCTTGGTCTCAGAATAGAAGATCTGTAACAGTTAAATAAAGCTAATTAATTAAAAAATATAATTTTAAAAAAGACCCTCATATGTAATTTTGAGGGTCTTTTTTTTGCCTTATTTTTCTTTAAATATCAAATAAGACTATGAATAGATTTTTAATTTATTTAACTAGAGTATCATTAATTTTTACACTTATTATTTTTGCTTCATATAGAGTCCATGCACAAGATACAGAATTAATTTTGCAAGAATTACAAATTTTACAAAAAGATATCAAAACATTAGAAAAAGCAGTTTATAGTCAACCTGGCACAGGTATGAGCAGCAGTGGTAAAACATCAAATAGCAACGATGATGTTTTAACACAACACTTGCTTAAATTATCTGATCTTGAAGAACAATTTAAAATTTTGACAAATAATTTTGAAGAAGTTAGTTTTAAATTAGATAAATTATCTAGCAGAATTACAAAAGTTCAAGTAGATAACCAGATGCGTTTTCAAGATTTAGAACGATCTGGATTAGACCAAGGAACAAGTACTGTTTCTAGTGGAATAATAAAATTACCTGGTAGTGGTGAGGCGCAAGATTTAGGAGGTGTTTCTGATTCTGATATTGCTTCTCTAGAACAGGTTCAAAAAACACAATCAGTCGAATCTGTAGGAACAGTTGTTACCGAAACAGCACAAAGGACTGAAAAAATTCTTCCCGAAACATCACCAGAAGAGCAATATAAATTTGCTATAAGTTTTCTAAAAGTGGGAGATTATGAAACTGCGGAGTTTGCATTAAGAGAATTTGTAGATGTTAATTCTAACCACGATCTTGCAGGAAACGCTCAGTTTTGGTACGGAGAAACTTTTAGAATTAGACAACTTTATCAAGATGCTGCTAGCGCATATTTAGACGGTTATCAAAAATATCCAAAAAGTAAAAAGGCACCAAGGAACTTACTTGAATTGGGTGTTATGATGGTTCAGCTAGGCGAGAAAACTCAAGGCTGCAAGATGATTTTAGGTGTTAAAAAACAATATCCAACAGCAAGTCAATCAGTTATTCAAAGAGCTGAACATAACAGGAAAAAATTTGGCTGTGAAAAGAAAAGTTGAAAAAAGAAATTTATTAATTAAAGATCCTAAAATTAAAAAAATTTATACAAAGTTCAAAGCTATAATTTTTAAAAAAATTAAAAAAAAGAGCTTTGCCTTGGCGGTTTCGGGTGGTTCAGATAGTTTGTGTTTGGCTTATTTCAGCAAAATGTATGCAGCTGAATTCAAAAATAAAATACACGTTTTAATTGTAGATCATAAACTTAGAAAAGAATCTCACAAAGAGGCTTTAAAAGCTAAAGGAATTTTAAAGAAAAAAAGGATACCAAGTAAAATTCTTAATTGGAAAGGCAAAGTTCCAAAAAGAAATATTCAGCGAAATGCTAGAAATATTAGGTATTCTCTAATTTCCAATTATTGTTCGAAAAGAAATATAAAATTTTTAATTACGGCACACCATACCGATGATCAAATTGAGAATTTTTTTATAAGATTGTTAAGAGGAAGTGGATTGACGGGCTTATCATCAATGTCAGAAAGCGTTAATTACAATAGCAATTTAAAAATTGTGAGGCCTTTTTTAAGTTTTAAAAAAATAGATTTAAAATATATCACTCTAAATTTTTTTAAGACTTATATTAAGGATCCATCAAATGAAAATGAAAAATTTTTACGCGTTAGAATAAGAAAATATAGAAGAAATATGGAGAAGGAGGGACTTGGTACAGGTAAAATTATTAAAACTGTCAACAATCTTCTATCTGCGAGCAAAGCTTTAGATTTTTATAAAAACAAAGCTTTATATAAGTATGTGTCTTTTTTACCAAAAAACAAGTGCTCAATAAATACACAAATATTTTCTGATGAAGCGGGAGAAATTATTTTTAAGTCTTTTTCTGATATTTTGTCTTTGGTATCAGGAACATACTATCCACCAAGATCCAAAAAAATTATAAGTTTAATTGATCGTGTTAAAAAAGCTAAATTTAATAAGTCTACTTTAGGGGGATGTGTTATAGAAAAAAAAGATAATTTTATTTTAATTTCAAAAGAGAAAAGAAAAAAAATAAGAAAAACACATTTCAACTAGCAAAATGACCTTTTTTTAAAATTATAATGATAAAAATGCTGCTTGTTTAGTCAAAAATAATGCTTATCTTAAATACTATATGAATTTGAAAAATCTGATGATGTGGGGTGTAATAGTTCTTCTTATAGTAGGGCTTTTTAATTTATTTAAAAATCCAAAACATCCCGTGGCTTCAGATACAGTCCCCTTTTCAAGTTTTTTGAAAAACGTTGAGGATGGCAGAGTTGTTCGGGTGGAGATTAAAGGAAATGATATTGAAGGTGTCTTGGCTGATGGTACTGCGTTCAAGACTTACGCTCCAAACGATCCCAACCTAGTAGAAAAATTAGCTTCAAAAGGCGTTAATATAACAGCGGCTCCTCAAGATAATCAAATGCCGTCCTTATGGGGAATTCTTTTGTCATGGTTTCCAATGCTTTTACTTATCGGTGTATGGGTATTCTTCATGCGTCAAATGCAAGGAGGAAAAGGGGCTATGGGATTTGGAAAGTCTAAAGCAAAACTATTATCTGAAGCTCGGGGTAAAGTAACTTTCAATGATGTTGCTGGCATTGATGAAGCCAAAGAAGAAGTTGAGGAAATAGTAGAATTTTTGAGAGATCCAAGAAAATTTAGAAGACTTGGAGGAAAAATTCCAAAAGGCGCACTTTTAATAGGACCTACTGGAACTGGTAAAACTTTGTTAGCCAAAGCAATAGCAGGTGAAGCAAGTGTACCTTTTTTTTCTATTTCAGGATCAGATTTTGTTGAAATGTTTGTTGGCGTTGGCGCTTCTAGAGTTAGGGATATGTTTGAACAAGGTAAAAAGAATGCACCATGTATAATTTTTATAGATGAGATTGATGCGGTTGGAAGAAGCAGAGGTGCAGGACTAGGTGGTGGAAATGATGAAAGAGAGCAAACATTAAATCAACTGCTTGTCGAAATGGACGGCTTTGAAACTAACGAGGGTGTAATATTAATAGCCGCGACCAATAGACCCGATGTTTTGGATCCTGCTTTAATAAGACCTGGAAGATTTGATAGACAAGTTGTTGTACCTAACCCTGATATCGTAGGAAGAGAAGCTATTTTAAAAATTCATATCAAAAAAATTCATACGGGACCTGATGTAAAATTAAGAACAATTGCTCGAGGAACACCTGGTTTTTCCGGAGCTGACTTAGCAAATTTATGTAACGAATCTGCATTGTTAGCAGCAAGAAAAAATAAAAAAGTTGTAACAATGGAAGATATTGAAGAGGCTAAAGATAAAGTAATGATGGGTGCAGAAAGAAGATCTATGGTTATGACCGAAGATGATAAAAAATTAACTGCTTATCATGAAGGTGGTCATGCTCTTGTTGCTATAAATGAAAAAGCATCAGACCCCATACATAAAGCTACAATTATACCACGAGGAAGAGCTTTAGGCGTAGTTTGGACTTTACCAGAAAGAGACAAGTACTCTCATACAAGAGAATATCTAGAAGCGAATATATCAAAAGCTATGGGTGGAAGAGTTGCTGAGGAATTAATTTTTGGTCATGACAAAGTTACGTCCGGCGCTTCATCTGATATCCAAATGGCTACTAAACTAGCAAAAGATATGGTTACCAGATTTGGAATGAGTAAAGAACTTGGGCCACTAACTTATGGTGAAAACGAGGATGAAGTTTTTCTTGGAAGATCTATAACTAGACATCAACATATGTCTGAAGAAACTGCAAACAAAGTAGATATAGAAATTAAAAAAATCGTTGATGCAGGTTATCAAAGAGCAAAAAAAATTATTACAGAAAAAATAGATGATTTACATAAAATAGCAAAAGCTTTATTGCTTTATGAGACATTGAGTGGAGAAGAGATAAAAGATTTAATTTTAAAGAATACCCAACCAACAAGAAAAAAAGAAGAGGATGACGAAACAAAAGAACAATCTTCAGCACTTGGATCTTTAGGTTTAAAGCCAAAACCTGCAGTTTAATTTTTAATGCGCAAATGTTACACAAGACCGTGTAATTTCTATTATGGAAATTACGCTAGGAGGCTCATTGAGGAAAAAAAAGCTCTTTCTTTGACTGGTCGTTCTAATATAGCTTTTGACCAGGTAGAAGTTTTTCATAGAAAAAAAAAGCAAATTGCTGAAAGTAAGTTTTACTCAATTAAAGAAATCAAGCAGCTTGATAAAGAAATATCACAAACAATTGAAAAAGATCTAAAAAATATAACTTCTAAAGAAGAAAGTATTTTGGGATTAAAATTTGATACACCTCTAATAATTGGAGCGCTCAACATAACACCAGACAGTTTTTCGGACGGAGGATTATTTTTTGAAGAAACAAAAGCATATGACCAAGCTAAGTTAATGATTAATAGTGGAGCGACAATAATTGATATCGGAGGAGAATCAACGAGGCCAGGATCGAAAACTATTGATGAAAAAGATGAATGGCAAAGAGTAAAAAACACCATCATTAAACTTAAAAAAAATTTTCCAAAAATACTCTTATCTTTAGATACAAGAAAATCTTATGTTATGAGTAACGGCATTGAAAATGGAGTTGATATCATCAATGATGTATCTGGTTTAAATTTTGATAAAAGATCTTTTGATCTTATTAATTCGAAAAAAAAACCATTTATTTTGCACCATATGCAGGGAACTCCAGCAACAATGCAAAATAATCCAACTTACGAAGATGTTTTGTTAGATATTTTTGATTTTTTTGAAACAAAAATTAATTTTTTTACAAAAAAAAATTATAGAAAAGAAACTATTATTTTGGATCCTGGTATTGGATTTGGAAAGAATTTAGATCACAATTTAAGATTGATGTCCAAAATTTCAATTTTCTATAGTCTAGGATGTCCAATCTTAATAGGAACTTCAAGAAAAAGATTTATAGAACATATAGTAACAAAATTTGATACGCCGGATCGAACGGGAGGCACATTAGCATCGGTGCTTTATGGACTTTCTCAAGGAGTTCAGCTATTCAGAGTTCACAATGTTAAAGAAATTCATCAAGGACTATTAGTTTTTAATAAAATTTTGAATACAAATTAATCCATGAGCAATAAATATTTTGGAACTGACGGTATTAGAGGTACTGTCAACCAGGGCAATATTACGGGAGAAAAATTCTTTAAGTTTGGTCTAGCAGCTGCCACTTATTTTAAAAACCAAAAAAAAACTAAACAAATTGCAATAATAGCTAAAGATACAAGATTATCTGGATATACCTTAGAGCCAGCCTTGGTATCAGGTTTATCATCAGGAGGGATGCATGTTTTTACATTGGGACCTTTACCAACTAATGGACTTGCAATGTTAACAAAATCAATGAAGGCAAATATGGGTATTATGATTTCCGCATCTCATAATCCTTATTACGATAATGGTCTTAAATTATTTGGACCAGATGGTATGAAATTATCGGACCAAATAGAAAAGAAAATTGAAAAATTAATAGATGCCAAAAATACAAAACAACTTACAAATCCCAAATTGCTAGGTCGAGTTAAAAGACTCGAGAATGGTAATGATAAGTATATTGAAATATTAAGAAAAAATTTCCCAGATAATTTTAACTTAAGAGGAATTAAAATAGTTTTAGATTGCGCTAATGGAGCGGGTTACATAGCTGCCCCTAAATTACTTAAAGATCTTGGAGCAAAGGTTGTGTCAATTGGTGTAAAACCCAATGGTTTTAATATTAACGACAAATGTGGATCTACCTTCCCATCTAAAATTCAATCTGCTGTTAGAAAATACAAGTCTCATGTTGGCATTTCATTTGATGGCGATGCTGACAGAATTATTATGTGTGATGAAAACAACAAAATTATAGATGGCGATCAAATTATTGCGATGCTTGCTCGTAGATGGAAATCAAAAAAAATTTTAAAAGGTGGCGTAATTGGAACTTTAATGTCGAATTATGGATTAGAAAATTTTTTGAAAAAAGAAAAAATTAAATTTTTAAGATCCAAGGTGGGAGATAGATATGTAAAAGAAAAAATGAAAAAATTAAATTTTAATTTAGGTGGTGAACAGTCTGGTCATATAATTCTTGGAAAATTCGCAACAACCGGTGATGGTTTAATGGTTGCATTGGAAGTTTTATTTTCATTAAGAAAAGACAAAAAGGCCAGCAAATTACTCAATGTTTTTGTACCTATGCCGCAAATATTAGAGAATATAACCGTAAAAGATAAAAACATAATTAACAAATCTAAATGTAAAAGTGCAATTAAAAAGGCTAATAAACTTATGAGCAAGCATGGAAGGTTATTGATAAGAAAATCAGGAACAGAGCCTAAAATAAGAATTATGGGTGAGTCGCACAATAAAAAATTAATTTTAAGATGTATAAAACTAATTAAGAGATCAATAAAATAAATTGAAAATAAAATCTAAAATTTTAATCATTGCAGGTTCCGACTCTTCTGGTGGAGCAGGCATACAAGCGGATATTAAAACCGTTACAGCTCTCGGTAGTTATGCGATGACAGCAGTAACGGCTGTTACAGCACAAAATACCAGAGATGTAAAAAGTATTATTCCAATTCCTACAAAAAATATTCAAAAACAAATAACGATGATTTTGAATGATATCGGGGCTAATGGTGTAAAAATTGGTATGTTGCATAATACTAGTATAATCAAATGTGTTTATAAAATTTTAAAAAAATATAAATTAAAAAATGTTGTTCTTGATCCAGTAATGGTTGCTAAAGGTGGGACTAAATTAATTAACAATAACTCAATTAAATATTTAAAAAAACTGATTTTACCTTTGTGTAACTTAGTTACACCTAACATTCCTGAGGCAGAAGTTTTAATCGGCAGTTCAATTTCTAATAAAAAAGATATGATCGAAGCTGCTAAATTAATTTTAAACATGGGATCAAAAAATGTGTTATTAAAAGGCGGACATCTTAAAAGTAAAATGATTTGCGATATTTTAGCTACAAAAAAAGGAATTAAAGTTTTTTCAAAAAGAAAAATTAAAACAAAAAACACTCATGGAACTGGGTGTACATTATCCTCAGCTTTAGCTACATGTTTATCTCAAAAGAAAAATATAGTTAAATCATGTAAAATTTCTCTAAGGTATGTAGATAAAGCAATAGCTTCTGCACCAGGTTATGGAAAAGGTTTTGGACCGTTAAATCATTTAGTTTCATTTAATTTAAGAAATATCAATGTCTAATGTAGCTGTTGTAGGCTCTCAATGGGGAGATGAAGGCAAAGGAAAAATTGTTGACTGGCTTTCCGAAAAAGCTGATGTCGTAGTTAGATTTCAAGGAGGCCATAATGCGGGCCATACACTCATAGTAGACAATATAACATATAAACTAAATCTTTTGCCTTCAGGAGTAGTTAGAAAAAATAAAATTTCTATTATTGGCAATGGGGTAGTTATCGACCCTTGGGCTTTATTAAATGAAATTAAGGAAATAGATAAATTAGGTGTAAAAATTAATAATGAAAATTTATATATAGCTGAGAATGCAACGTTAATTTTACCACTGCATAAAGAATTGGATGAGATTAGAGAAGATTCAAAGAATACAGATAAAATAGGCACTACAAGAAAAGGTATTGGGCCAGCTTATGAGGATAAGATAGGAAGGCGAGGAATCAGAGTAATGGATCTTGCTAATGAGAAAAATTTATCAAGAAAAATAGATACGATATTGTTTCATCATAACTCTATAAGAAAAGGTTTAGGAAAAAAAACAGTAAACAAAGATCAATTAATGAAAGAACTTCTTAAAATTTCTTCTGAAATTTTAAAATACTCTAGGCCAATATGGAAAAAATTAGAGGAGTTTAAAAGAGAAAAAAAAACAATACTTTTTGAAGGAGCTCAAGGGGTTTTATTAGATGTAGATCACGGTACATATCCATTTGTTACATCTTCAAATACAGTCGCTGGTGCAGCTCTGATTGGATCTGGCTGTGGGCTTGATGCCATTAATTATATTCTAGGAATAGTTAAAGCTTACACAACCAGAGTAGGAGAAGGTCCATTTCCCACAGAACTAAATAGTGAAATAGGAAAAAAAATTGGTGAAAAAGGCAAGGAATTTGGAACTGTTACTAATAGACAAAGAAGATGTGGTTGGTTTGATGCTGTGCTAGTTAAACAATCCTGCATTATATCTGGAATAAATGGAATAGCTTTGACCAAAATAGATGTTTTGGATGAATTTAAAGAATTAAATATTTGTATTGGCTATGAACTTGATGGAAAAAAAATTGACTATTTTCCAAGCGGGTTACATGACCAAGTAAAAGTAAAACCAATTTATAAAAAAATGGATGGTTGGCTGAAAAATACTGCGGGAATAAAAAAATGGGAAGAACTTCCTGAAAATGCCAGAAAATATATTTCTTTTATTAAAGATTATTGTGGCGTTAAAATATCTAGTATTTCTACAAGTCCTAAAAGAGAAGACACAATACTTTTAGAAAATCCTTTTAAATAATCTAAATAAAAAATTAATTTTTTGGTAGTAAATTATTTGATTTTGCAGCGTTAAGCATGGATTTTTGCAGCTTTTCAAAAGCTTTCATTTCGATTTGTCTGATTCTTTCTCTACTGATTTTGTATTTTTTGCTTAAGTCTTCAAGGGTGGTTGTATCTTCAGACAATCTACGGGCAATTAATATTTCTTTTTCTCTTTGATTTAAAATATTCATTGAAGCATTCATTAAATTTTTTCTTTCATTAAGTTCTTGATCTTGTGATAATTTTAATTCTTGATCAAGATTATTATCCACAAGCCAATCCTGCCATTCTAGACCATCTTCATCATTTATCGGGTCATTAAGAGATTTTTCTTTTCCTTGCAATCGTCTATCCATTGAAACCACTTCTTCTTTTTTAACGTTTAATCTTTTTGATATTTCGTCCACATGTTTAGGATGTAAATCTCCAGTAGTTTCAGCGGACAATTTATTTTTTAATTTTTTTAAATTAAAAAAAAGTTTTTTTTGAGCTGTTGTGGTACCTATTTTTACTAAACTCCAAGATCTTAAAACGTATTCTTGAATTGATGCTTTTATCCACCACATTGCATAGGTGGCCAGTTTAAAACCTCTTTCAGGGTCAAATTTTTTTACAGCTTGCATTAAGCCAATATTACCTTCTGAAACTAATTCACTTACAGGCAATCCATAACCTCTATATCCCATCGCAATTTTTGCAACTAGTCGCAAGTGACTCGTTACTAATTTTTGTGCTGATTTTAAATCTCCTCTGTCTCGCCAACTTTTAGCCAGCATATATTCCTCTTCAGAGCTAAGCATAGGAAATTTTTTTATTCGTGTTAGATAGCCTGAAAGGCTTCCTTCTCCTGCAATAGCAGGTAAATTTGTATTAGTTGTTTTGGTATTCATAATTTCACAGGATATGTATTATTAAATTAAGGCAAATACAAGACAACTAAATACTAGCTTTTTTAAGGCTTTTAATCAGTGTATCAAAATCTTTTGGCCTTTCAGCTTCAAAAAAAACTTCCTTTCCAGTTTTAGGATGAACAAAACCCAAACTTTTTGCATGTAATGCTTGCCTATTAAAATTGTTTATTTTTTTTTCTATATTTGCGTTAATCTTTTTAAATTTTCTTTTTGATTTGCCATAAGATTTATCTCCCAAAATTGGATTTCCCTTAAAATTCATATGCACTCTTATTTGGTGTGTCCTACCTGTTTCTAGTCTGCACTCTATTAGGCTTACTTTAGGTAAATTCAAATTTTGAAAAATTTCTAAAGTTTTGTAATTTGTGATAGCTTTTTTCCCTTTTTCTTTTCTCACTGCCATAAGCTGTCTATTTTTCACACTTCTTGAAATTCTTTCATTTATTTTTCCACTTTGAGGTTTTAGGGAGCCCCAAACTAGAGCTTCATATGTTCTTTTTATTGTATGATCGCTGAATTGTTTAGATAAATTGATATGAGCATTGTCGTTTTTTGCCACAACAATAACTCCACTAGTATCTTTATCAATTCTATGAACTATGCCTGGTCTTAATTTTCCACCTACACTTGAAAGATTGTTTTGATATTTAAATAATAAACCATTCACAATCGTTTTTTCATAGTTACCTGCCCCAGGATGCACCACCTGTCCAGGAGGTTTGTTAATTATTATTAGATCATCATCATCATATAAAATATCTAAAGGAATTTTATTTGGTTTAATGAGAGTTTCTTTTGGTTGAGGGAAATTAACTTCGATTTTATCTTCATTTTTTATTTTTTTTGATACTTCATTAATTATAGCGTTATTTAACTTTACATGTCCGTTACGAATTAAATTTTGTAGTCTAGTTCTGCTTAATTCGCTTAACTGTGATTGCAAAAACTTATCAATGCGATCTCTATGAGAATCAATTGGTACACTTATATTAAATGTTTTTTTTTCCATTAATTATTCTATATACTGTATAAAACAACGTATTAAAGCGGTAGTAGCTTCAATTGGATAGAGCGATGCGCTTCGGACGCATAGGTTGCGGGTTCGAGTCCTGCCTGCCGCACCACATATATAAATTCGGATGATTGTAGCAATTTAAGTACTAACTGGTCTTGTATATACAAACTGACGCTCAACTCCTTCCGGGCACACAAACTAAATTATCCATTCCTTAAACATCGCTTTGTTATTAAAAACATACTTAGGAAAACTCTCATCTATTTCAATTTTTTCATATTTGATATTACGGTCAAATAAATCTTGGCCATTTTTGATTCTTTTAGCTATTTTTTCTTCGTCAACAAATTCATCTTTGTAAAACTCTTGATGAGAATAAACACTAATTTTTATTGAAATATCTTTTGGTTTTTTTAAAAAACTAAAATGCCAGCCCCCGTCAAAGATCAACTGAGGTTCTTTAGGTTTATAAAATTTCCAAAAAGGTCTCTTTTTAGTTTTGATGTTTCTTAGCCATTGAGGAGATTTTAGATATTTTTTTTGACAAATTTTTGTTCCCATCCAATATTTATCGGTAATGTTTAGTAAGTTTAGTTTTGATTGAAAGTTTTTTTGCATAAAACAAGCATATTTATTTTCAATTTTAAATTCCGATAATTTGTTTGGATCAGGAATTTCGTCAATATCAGATATCATTATTAAATCATTGTCATTATAATTTTGAAATCCTCTTATTAGTGAATTTCTTTGATGTTGATCTCTCCAATGATTTGGTGTCCAGTTCTTTTTTTTTGATTTTACATTTATTGGAATATCATCAACTATTAAATATTTAATTTTATTTTTAAATTTAGAAAAATTCTTATAATCAAAATTTAATTTTTTTTCATTTCCGGCATGATCTCTGGTAGCTTCTGCAATCACAAACTCATCGACATAGTCGTTTAAAGTATTTAAACGTAAATCTAAGATAAGATCTTCATCAAAGTACATGCAGCAGTCATATAACTTCATTAAAAACTATTCTCCAACATTAATAAGAGTTCCTTTTTTTCTTGCTCCATGAAAGGCTAAATAAAATACAAACACAGCTGAAGTAAAATAAACTAAATTTAATTTTAGTGCAGATATAATATTAGCGTAATTTACGATATTATTTAATAAAATAGATCGCACTTCTTCAAATATATAAACTAGAGGTAGAGCCAAAGCTATTGTTTGTAACCAATCAGGTAAAATTGATAGTGGATAATAGATACATCCTAATGGAGCAAGCAAAAAAAGTGATGACCAAGCTATGTTTTCAAAAGCAGGACCGTATCTTAATAGTCCAGCTGCAACCAGTAGACCTAGCGTTATTCCAAAGAGATATAAGCTCAAAAAAAGTAATATTAATGATGGACCTAAGTTGAATATGGAAACTCCAAAAAAAGGGGTGGCAAGCAATATAGCTGGAATCACTCCAATTAAAGTTCTTAATAAAGCAGTAACTGTGAGCGCTGTTATAATCTCGCTAATTTTTAAAGGAGAAACAAACAAATTGGTAAAATTTCTGCTCCAGATTTCTTCAAGGAATAACATGTTAAAACTTATGCTTGTACGGAATAAAAAATCATAAAGAATAGCTGCAGTTAAAATGATGCCTGCAGTATGATTATAATAATCACTATGCAATGTGAAAAACATTGAAATAAAACCCCAAAGAACTATTTGGATTGTGGGCCAATAAATTAAATCTAAAATTCTTGGTAGAGAACTTTTGATTAAATATAAATGACGCAAGGATAAGGCATATATTCTATGAAATTTCATATTATTCTCTCACTAATTTTAAAAATACTTCTTCTAAATTTTTTCTTCCATGTTTATTGATTAAATCATCACATTTTCCTTTATCGATTATTTCGCCATTTTTCATCATCAAGACTTCATAGCAAAGTCTTTCCACTTCGTTCATGTTATGTGAGGCTAGTAAAATAGTTGCACCTTTATTAGATGCATAGTCTTCAATAAAACCTCTAATATAATCACCGACATCAGGGTCAAGACTAGCTGTTGGTTCATCTAGAAAAAGTATTTCAGGATCGTTGATTAAAGCCTTAGCCAGGGAAACTCTGTTTTTTTGACCTGAAGAGAGTTCGCCAGTTTTCCTTGATTTAAAGTCTAATAAATTTAATTTTTCCATTAAATCAGAAATTTTATCTTTTAAATTTTTTACTCCATATAATCTTCCATAAACCTTAAGGTTTTCTTCAACTGTTAGTTTTTTTGGCAATTCAACATATGGAGAAATAAAATTCATTTTTTCCAGCAAGTCTGTTCGGTTCTGTTCAATATTTTGACCATTGATAATAACTGTTCCTGAACTAGGTTTTATCAAACCAAGCATCATACCTATGGTAGTTGACTTACCACATCCATTCGGTCCGAGGAGACCAATAATTTTACCTTTACCAATTTTAAAACTTATATTATTGACAGCTAATATGTTTTTAAATTGCTTAGTTAAACCATCAACTATAATTGTTTCTTTATTCATTTATTTGACGCTTTTATCAGCCTATCGTTGATTGCGCGACCTAGTTCAATATTAGGTATTTGAGTGACAGCTATTGATTTAAAATTTCTTTTTTTTATTTTTCTCATGATTTTATATAAATTATTTGCCGCTTCTTTTAAACTGCCATTTTTACTCAGATTAAAATTATTTTTTCCGTGTTTAAATTTTTTTCCAAAACTAATAAATGCCTGATTTTTTTCAGGATATTTCCTGTTCATTATAATTGGTATTCCGGGGGAGTAATGTAATTTTAATTGTCCGGGCCCTTTGATTTTTTTTGGCTTATTATTAATAGTAATTTTTTTTTTTAATATTTTCTGAATTTTTTCAGCAGATATACTTCCTGGTCTTAAAATAGTGGGTTTTACAGTTAAATCTATTATTGTCGATTCAAGTCCAATTTTACATTGACCGCCATCCAGTATGAATTTAATTTTATTTCCAAATTCATCCACAACATCTTTTGCACAAGTTGGGCTAAGTTTAGACGCGATATTTGCACTTGGAGCTGCAAGTGGTGCATTTAAAATTTTAAGCAAATTTCTTGCAACTTTATGTTTAGGAATTCTAACAGCAACAGTTTTTTTTCTTGCAGTAGCTATTTTAGAAATCTTTGATTTGATCTTTCTTTTTAATATAAAAGTAATTGGTCCTGGGCAAAAAGCCTTATAAAGTTTTATAAAAGTATTATTCAAGATTGCGTCATTTTTTAAATCCTTTAAGTTTTTAAAGTGAATTATAAGAGGATTAAAAATTGGTCTTTTTTTTAATTTAAAAATTTTTGTAACTGATTTATTGGAGTAAGCGTTTCCTGCTAGGCCATAAACGGTTTCAGTTGGCATTCCAATAATATTATTATTTTCTATGTTTTTTTTTGCTTTTTTTAAGTTAATCAAATTTGGTTTATATATATTTGAATAGATATTTTTCATAAATTAATTAGTATATGGATATATTATGAAATTAAAAAATATTCCACCTGATATAAGCACAAAATCCATAAAAGAAGCACAAAGCGAAATTAAAGAAATAATTACAAAGCTAGAAAATACCGAGACTGACCTAGAGAGCTCGATAGAACAATATAACAGAATGATATATTTAAATTTTCATATTCAAGAGCAATTTAAGAAAAAAGCTAATGAAATTAAACAGTCCACCTTAGATAAAAATGGAAAAATTTCCTCTAAAGATTTGAAATAACTTATATGGCAAATTTTTCCGGTAAATTAAACACTATTGCACAGGACACAGACTCATACTTGAAAAGTGTTTTTTCAAAACAAAATAGTAAGTCGCACTTAATTAAACCCATGAAATATGGTGTTTTCTCTGGTGGTAAACGATTTAGATCGGCCATAGTAGTTAATACTGGAAAAATTTTTAGAATAGACTACAAAAAATTAATTATTATTGGTGCGGCAGTTGAATGTTTGCACTCATATTCATTAATGCACGATGATTTGCCTTCAATGGATAACGATGATTTGAGAAGAGGTAGACCTTCGACACATAAAAAATTTAATGAATTTACTGCTATCTTAGCTGGAAATTCCTTGCTTACTTTAGCGTTTGAAATTTTGTCTGGTAGTGATTTAAAGATATCACAAAAGATTAAAGTTGAGCTAATCAGAGCGTTATCTAATTGTTCTGGTCATTCCGGTCTAGCTGGTGGTCAATATTTAGATTTGACTTTTGAAAATAAAAATATTTCAAAAAAGAATATAATTAATATGCAAAAGAAAAAAACTGGAGAATTGTTTGGTTTCTGTTGTGAAAGTATTGCTGTTATTAATGAATATAATATCAAAAAAAGAAAATTATTGAAAGAGATCGGTTTACAAATTGGTTTACTGTTTCAAATTGTCGATGATTTAATTGATTATAAAGGTGATAGTGCGACAGTTGGAAAGCCAACTAAAAGTGACGAAAAGAAAGGAAAGGCAACATTGGTAAATTTATTAGGCTATAGCGAAACATTAAATTTTGCTAAAACTCTAAAAAAAAAATTGGATCAACAAATTAAAAAATATGGTATTAAAGCCAACGATTTATTAGAATCTATTGAATTCATATTAACAAGAGAATTTTAAATGTCGAAAACTAGTTTGTTAGATCATGTTAATTATCCATCAGATTTAAGAAAATTAAAAGAAGAAGAACTCAAGCAATTGGTAAAAGAGCTTAGAGAGGAATTGATTGATGTTGTTTCAACAACTGGTGGACACTTAGGAGCGGGTTTGGGGGTAGTAGAATTAACCATCGCGTTACATTACGTATTTGATACACCAAAAGATAAATTGGTTTGGGACGTTGGGCATCAAGCTTATCCTCATAAAATAATTACTGGTCGAAGAGATAGAATCAGAACTTTAAGAAAAGGTGGAGGTCTTTCGGGTTTTACAAAAAGATCAGAAAGTGAATATGATACTTTTGGAGCAGCTCATAGTTCGACTTCTATTTCTTCATCATTGGGTATGGCAGTTGCAAAAAGCCTATCGAAAGATTCTAATCATGTTATTGCTGTAATAGGAGATGGAGCTATGAGTGCAGGTATGGCTTATGAGGCAATGAATAATGCGGGAGCGATGAAATCAAAACTAATTGTAGTTTTAAATGATAACGACATGTCAATTGCGAGACCTGTTGGAGCCATGAGTTCATATTTAGCAAAGCTGTTATCTGGAAAGACTTACTTTAGTTTCAGAGAAACTATTAAATCTATTACTTCTATATTTTCAAAAAAGTTTAAAGATAAAGCAGGAAAAGCTGAAGTATTTATAAGAGATATAGTTTCCGGAGGAACGTTATTTAACGAACTTGGTTTTTATTATGTTGGACCGATTGATGGTCATAATTTGGACAGTTTAATTCCAGTTTTGAATAATGTTAAAAATTTAAAATATGATGGGCCTATCTTGGTTCATGTCGTTACAAAAAAGGGCAAAGGATATAAGCCAGCCGAGGATTCTAGAGATAAATATCATGGTGTTAGTAAATTTAATGTTGTTACTGGAGAACAATCTAAACCAAGATCTAATACACCATCTTATACGAAAGTGTTTGCTAACACTTTAATTAAACATGCTGAAAACGATACGAAAATTATAGGAATTACAGGAGCTATGCCTTCAGGTACTGGCATGGATATTTTTGGAAAAAAATTTCCAGATCGAATGTTTGATGTTGGAATTGCAGAACAGCATGCAGTGACATTTGCAGCGGGTCTAACCACGGAAGGTTATAAACCTTTTGCTGCAATTTACTCTACCTTTCTTCAAAGAGCTTACGACCAGGTTGTTCACGATGTTGCTATTCAAAGTCTTCCTGTTAGATTTGCAATTGATAGAGCAGGTTTAGTTGGTGCAGATGGACCCACACATGCGGGTGCTTTTGATATTACTTACTTATCCACTTTACCAAATTTCGTGGTGATGGCCGCTAGTGATGAAGCTGAACTCATTAGAATGATTAATACTGCGGTGAGCATCAACGATAGACCATGTGCATTTAGATATCCTAGGGGAAATGGATTAGGGGTAGAGCTTCCAGGAATTAATGAAATTTTAGAGTTAGGGAAAGGTAAAATTGTTAAGGAGGGAAGTAAAATTGCTATTCTAAGCTTTGGGACAAGATTGCAAGAATGTTTAAAAGCTGCAGACAAACTAGATGCCCAAGGGATTTCCACAACAGTTGCTGATGCGAGATTTGCAAAACCTCTTGATTACAAATTAATTATGGACCTATGTTTCCATCATGAAGTTCTGATAACAATTGAAGAGGGATCTATTGGGGGATTTGGTTCACATATTTTTCAAGCACTTTCTGAAAGAGGGATTTTCGATAAGGGTTTGAAAATAAGATCAATGATTTTGCCTGATCGATTTATAGATCAGGATACTTCAGAAAATATGTATAAAGCTGCAGGTCTTGATGCTCAAGCAATTGAACAAAAATCTTTAGACACTCTTAAATCAAATATAGTTATTCCTAAAACTAAACAATTTAATTAGATGTTATTAACCGCAGTGTGCACGGTTTAATAGATAATGATCTAACAATACACAAGCCATCATAGCTTCACCAATGGGTACAGCCCTAATTCCCACACACGGATCATGTCTACCTTTAACAGAAATTTTTGTATTCTTTCCTTTTTTATCAATAGTTTCTCTGCTACTTAAAATTGATGATGTAGGTTTTACTGCAAACGAAGCAATAATTTCCTGACCTGAAGATATACCACCTAATATTCCTCCAGCATTATTAGATTTGAATTTTGTTTTACCTCCAATGTTTCTAATTTCATCAGAATTTTCTTCCCCACTTAAAAATGCAGCATTCATACCAGCTCCGATGTTAACACCTTTGACAGCATTAATACTCATCAACGCACTTGTTAAATCTGAGTCTAATTTAGAATAAATTGGAGCACCTAAGCCAGCTGGTACACCAGAGGCTCTTAGCTCAATCACCGCTCCACATGAAGAGCCAGCTTTTCTTACTGTAAGAAGATATTTTTCCCAGAGTTTAACTGATTTTTTATCAGGACAAAAAAAAGGATTTTTTCTTATTTCTTTTTCATTCCAATTATTTTTGTTACATCCAAGAAGTCCTAGTTGAACAACACCTCCAACAACTTTAAACTTTTTATTAATTAGTTTATTTAAAACAACTTTTGCAATTGCACCTGCTGCAACCCTAGAAGCTGTTTCTCTTGCTGACTGTCTTCCTCCACCACGATAATCTCTTATTCCATATTTCATTAGATAAGTATAATCGGCATGTCCTGGCCTAAATTTATTTTTAATGGTTTCATAATCTCTCGATCTTGCATCTTTATTGTAAATAATCATGGAAATAGGGGTTCCAGTGGTTTTGCCTTCAAAAACACCAGACAAAATTTCCACTTTATCGGATTCTTTTCTTTGAGATGTGAACTTTGATTTTCCAGGACGTCTTCGATCCATATCTATCTGTATATCTTTTTCAGATAAAGCAATATTGGGAGGACAACCATCCACCACACATCCAATAGCAGGTCCATGAGATTCACCCCATGTTGTAAAACAAAACATCTTTCCAAAAGTATTAAATGACATTAAATTGTATTATATAGAATATTTTGACTATTTTATGAATCAAAAAAACTCATTAGGTTTAAATTCCTGTTTCATGGACTTAAATGATCCTTTTGAATTATTTAAATCTTGGATAGCTGAGGCTGAAAAAAAGGAAATTAGAGACCCAACCGCCTCATCTTTAGCGACAGTAAATAATGCAGGTCAACCAAATGTAAGAATGGTACTGTTAAAAGGATTAAGTTCTAAGGGATTTGTTTTTTATACAAATTTAAATAGTCCAAAAAGCCATGAACTTAAGGAAAATCCGAAAGCAGCAATGTGCTTTCATTGGAAAAGTTTTAACAGGCAAATAAAAATTATAGGAAGCGTAACCCAAGTTGATGACAGGGAAGCAGATCTTTATTTTAATAGCAGACCTTATGAAAGTAAAATTGGTGCTTGGGCATCAGATCAGTCAAATACTATGAAGGAAAGGTTTGAGCTTTTAAAGAAAATAGAAGATTTTAAAAAAAAATATAAGAATGAAAAAAACGTACCCAGACCACCTCATTGGTCAGGATGGTGTTTAAGACCTTCATCTATTGAGTTTTGGCTACACAGAGACAATAGAATTCATGAGAGGCTTAGATATAACAAAACAGTCAATGGATGGGAAAAAGAAATTTTGTATCCTTAAAAAGATCTTTCCAAACTAAAAGAAGTTAGATTTTGTAATATTGATTTTTCTTTTGACGGATTAAAAGTATTTAGTGCATTATATGAAATATTTACAAAATGTTCAGCACGCTTGAAGCAATCTGAAATGGAATCGTATTTTTTTATCAAATTTTGCATTTGGATGAATTCTTTTTCGGAGCGATTCTTTTTCTTAAAAATTTTTTCTAAAAAAATTCTCTCACTAAGATTAGCTTTTTGATGTAGAAATATAGCTGGCAACGTTACTTTTCCTTCATAGAAGTCTTTACCTATTTCTTTACCAAATATTTTGTTTGTAGAATAATAATCTAGCGCATCATCTGCTATTTGAAATGCAAGACCAAGATTTCTTCCATAAGATTCCAATGCATCTTTTTCCTTTCTATTTTTATTTGTAATGCATGCTCCTACCCGTGTGGCTGCAGCAAATAAGGCTGCAGTTTTTGAATTTATAATTTTGAAATAAGTTTCTTCTAGCACATCTATTTCACTTTTGTATTCTAATTGAGATACCTCGCCTTGGGCAATTTTCGAAGAAGTTGAAGATAATAATTTTAACACTTCTTGACTTCCATCTTCCACCATCATTTCAAAACAGCGACTTAATAAATAATCTCCAACCAAAATAGACGATTGATTGCCCCAAATCACATTAGGTGTTTTGATTCCCCTTCGAAGATCGCTGTTGTCAATTACGTCATCATGTAACAATGTTGCATTATGAATTAATTCAACACAAGCAGCTAAATTTACGTCTCTATCGCCTTCTGTATAGCCACACAATTTAGCTGAACCGAGAGTTAATAAAGGTCTGATTTTTTTACCTCCTGATTTAAGATGATAATTGGTTATTTTATGGATAAGATTTATTTCACTAGCAAGTTTATATTTTATTCTTTGATTCACTTGATCAAGTTTATCTTTCACAAGTTTTTTTAGTTCTGCGTAAGAATTGTCTATCTCTTTTTTTAGAGGTATTACCGATCCCATGTAAATAATTATAACTTTTATTTTATCTTAAAAAAATTTCTTTTGGTTCACTAATGCCGCACCTAGCAATTACAACCTAAGGTAGCTTTATAACTTTACTTCGACTTTCAAAGGATCTAAAAACTATGATAATTAGAATATATATCATCACATGTTTTCGATTTTTAAAATTTTTAAAAAGAAAAAAGTAGTTCCTCATATCAGACTATCTGGAGTGATTGGTTCTGTTGGAAAATTTAAACAGGGATTAGATTTTGCTGGGCAGCAAGAACTGATTGAAAAGGCTTTTTCTATTAAGAAAGCTAAGGCAATAGCAATTTCTGTAAATTCTCCAGGAGGATCTCCAGTTCAATCACATCTAATTTATAGTTACATTAAAAAACAGGCAAAAAAAAATAACAAGAAAGTTTTGGTATTTGCTGAGGACGTTGCGGCATCAGGAGGATATTTGATTGCATGTGCTGGAGACGAAATATATGCTAATTCGAGTTCGATCATAGGTTCTATCGGCGTCATTTATTCATCTTTTGGTTTGCAGGAACTAATTAAAAAGGCGGGTATACAAAGAAGGATTTATACAGCTGGTAAAAATAAGAGCACATTAGATCCATTTGTGGAAGAAAAAGAAGAAGACATCCAAAGATTAAAAAAAATACAATTAGATTTGCATTCAGATTTTATAAAAGTTGTAGAAGAAAGCAGATCTACTAAACTTAAAAAAGATAAAAATCCGGATCTATTTACAGGTGAATTTTGGTCAGGCTCTAAAGCAAAAGATTTGGGTTTAATTGATGGTTTAGGTAATGCAGATGAAATTTTAAAGGAAAAATTTGGCGAGGATGTTGTTATTAAGAAATTTGAGAAACCGAAGAGCTGGTTGAACAAAAAATTATCTGGTGCTAGTGAAAATCAAATTGAAAATTTATTAAATATTTTAGAGGAAAAATCAATTTGGCAAAAATATGGCTTCTAGATGCCTAAAAAAATAAAAAAAAAAATTAACATAAAGAAAAAAAAGGGAAAGCCTACTCCGGTAAATTTTCAAGATACAATATTGAATTTGCAAAAATTTTGGGGAAATTACGGATGTGTAATACTGCAGCCCTATGACATCGAAGTTGGTGCAGGCACATTTCATCCTGCCACAACACTACGTTCATTAGGACCAAAGCCATGGAAGGCAGCGTATGTTCAGCCTTCGCGACGTCCAACTGATGGAAGATATGGTAAGAATCCAAATCGTTTACAACACTATTACCAATATCAGGTTATAATTAAACCTTCCCCTGATGATATAAAAAAAGTTTATTTAAAAAGTTTGTCTACAATAGGAATAAATCATAAAGAACATGACATAAGATTTGTCGAGGATGATTGGGAGAGCCCAACTCTTGGTGCCGCAGGATTAGGTTGGGAAGTGTGGTGTGATGGTATGGAAATTACTCAATTCACTTATTTTCAAAAAATGGCAGGAATTGAATGCAAGCCTGTTCCTGTTGAGCTTACGTATGGTTTAGAAAGAATATGTATGTTTACTCAAGGAAAAAAAAATGTCTTCGATCTCATTTGGAATAATTCTGGAATGAAATATAGAGATATTTTTCATCAAGCGGAGAAAGAATATTCAGCTTATAATTTTGAATACGCGAATACAGAATATCTAATGAAGAATTTTGAAATTGCCGAATCTGAATGTAAATCTTTATTAGAAAAGAAACTTTCTTTACCAGCATATGATCAATGTTTAAAAGCTAGTCATGTTTTTAATCTTCTAGATGCTCGTGGAGTCATAGGGGTTGCCCAACGAACAGAATATATTTCTAGAATAAGAGAGTTAGCCAAAGGATCAGGAGAAATTTGGCTCGAAAGCCAAAAATAAATTATGGCTGAGTTATTTATAGAATTATTTAGTGAAGAAATTCCTTCAAAACTTCAAATTGACGCCAGACAAAAAATCAGGCAAATGCTTGAAGAAAGATTACAAAAAAAAGAAATTCAATTTAATTCAAGTAAATCTTTTTCAACACCAAAAAGACTTGTTTTTGTTATAGATGGAATTCCTGAGAAAATAGAGCAAAAGAAAAAAGTTTTAAAAGGACCAAAAGTAGGAGCGCCCCAAGTAGCTCTAGATGGTTTTATTAAATCAAATAATTTAAATAAGGCAGAGATATATAAAAAAAATATCGAAAAAGGAGAGTTTTATTTTGCAAATACTAAGCCAAAAGTAATTAATATTATAAATGAGTTTGAATTTATTATTCCAGAAATGCTTCAAGGCTATTCGTGGAAAAAGTCAATGAAATGGTCGGTTTATGATTTAAGCTGGGGAAGGCCTTTAAAATCAATTATTGCACTCTTTAATAACAAAGTAATTAATTTTAACTTTTTTCATCTCCAAAGTAATAATTTAACTTTTGCAGATGAAACAAATGGAGAAAAACAAAAAAAGGTAAATAATTTTAAGTCATACTTAAGTATTCTTAAATCTAAAAATATTGTTTTGGATCAAGAAAAAAGAAAGATAATAATAGTAAGAAAATTTAACAATATTTGCAATTCTAGAAAACTGAAAAATAATTTTAATGAAAAACTGATTGAAGAAGTGGTTAATTTGGTTGAAAAGCCAAATGTTATTATTGGTAAATTTGATGAGATTTATTTAAAGGTACCTCAAGAAATTTTAGTTATCACAATGCAGCAACATCAAAAATATTTTCCACTTTTTGATAGTAATAGCAAATTGACTAATTTATTTTTATTAGTTGCCAATTTGCCAGATAATAAAGGCTATATCAAAACTGGAAATCAGAGAGTTATTGAAGCAAGGTTGTCTGATGCTAAATTTTTTTGGGATAAAAACAAAGCGCAGAATTTGGTTAAGCAAGTAGGCAAATTAAAAAATTTATCTTTTTTTAAACAATTAGGAACATTTTATGATCGGACTCAAAGATTGAGAAAACTTGCATCTTTAGTTTCCGATCAATTAAATTTAAACAAAGAAAAAGTAGAAATAGCCTCATCAATTTGTAAAGCAGATTTAGTATCAGATTTGGTTAGGGAATATCCTGAACTACAAGGCGTCATGGGAAGGTATTTTGCTATAGAGCAAGGATTTACAGAAGATATTTCATTTGCAATTAGCGATCACTATCTTCCCATTGGTATTAATAGCGATGTTCCTAAAAAGCCAATTAGTACTGCCGTAGCTGTAATTGATAAGATTGATATCTTAGTGGGCTTTTTTGGAATAAATGAAAAACCAACCAGTTCAAAAGACCCTTTCGCATTAAGAAGAACTGCTATCGGTTTGTTAAGAATAATAACGGAAAATAATTTGACCATTCAATTAAAAGATTTAATTAATTATTCCACAGCTCTTTATAATGAACAGAATGTTAAATTTTCAAACAATTTAGTTGTTAAAGATGTTCTAATTTTTTTAAGAGAAAGGTTTAAAAACTTATTAAAAGATAAAAAAATAAGGAGCGATATAATTGAGGCGGTTGTCTCATCACATACTGGTGATGACTTTTTGGTGCTGTATAAAAAATGTTTAATTTTCAACAAAAATATTTCAAAAGATATATGTAAAAATATTATAGGAACATACAAAAGGGTCTCTAATATTATTGATCAAGAGCTAAAAAACCAAAAAGGAGATATAATGAATCAACCTGAGTCATTTCTATTCAAAAAAGACGAAGAAAAACATTTATTCAATAAAATAAATGAAATTCGTAAATATTTTTCAAGTACAAAAAGACAAGAAAGTTATGATGAGACATTAAAAATATTGGCTGAAGCAAAACCAACTACAGACAACTTTTTTGACAATGTAATTGTAAATGATGAAAATTTAGATATAAAAAAAAATCGTTTAAAATTACTTCAAATGTTTTGTAAAACTTATAATAATTTTGTAGATTTTTCAAAAGTAGAAGGTGCTTAGTTGGACAAATTAACTTTTAGATTTAATAATCAAAGTTCTCAAAGCCGTTCTAATAACAAGGATATCCTGGGAGGAAAGGGAGCAAATTTAGCTCAAATGGCTCAAATGGGCTTGTCAGTACCAGCAGGCTTTATAATATCAACCAAAGTTTGTGAATACTTTTATAAAAATAATAAAAAAATACCAAAAAAACTTATAAAGCAGGTTAATAAAGAACTTAAGATAATTGAAAAAATTTCAAAAAAGAAATTTGGAGATCTATCAAATCCTTTATTAATTTCGGTGAGATCTGGCGCAAGAGTTTCAATGCCGGGCATGATGGACACAATTTTAAACTTGGGGCTAAATGACAAAACTGTAATTGCACTTAAAAAAAAAACGTCTAACGGAAGATTCGCTAAAGATAGTTATAGGCGATTTATTCAAATGTATAGCAATGTTGTGTTTGGTATCGAGTCATATCTCTTTGAAGAACTAATTGAAAACTACAAGCTTACAAAAGGCGTTATACAAGACACAGAACTAGAAGAAGATGATTGGGATGGATTAATACAAAACTTTAAGGACATCGTTAAAGAAAAAAGAAAAAAAAATTTTCCTCAAAATGTAAATGAACAATTATGGGGAGCAATTAGCGCAATTTTTTTATCTTGGAACAGCAAAAGAGCAAAAGCTTATAGAAAAATAAATCATATACCAGATCATTGGGGTACTGCGGTCAACGTTCAATCAATGGTATTCGGCAACATGGGAAAAAATTGTGCTACCGGGGTTGCTTTTACCAGAAATCCTTCGACAGGGGAAAAGGAATTCTTTGGAGAATATCTAATTAATGCGCAAGGAGAGGACGTCGTTGCTGGAACACGAACACCTCAATATATTTCCAAAAAATTAAAAAACAAATCAAATTCCGAAGCATTGTCTATGGAAGAATCTATGCCAAAAATTTTTCATCAGTTAAAAAAAATTTTTAAACAATTAGAAAATAAATATAAAGATATGCAGGATATTGAGTTTACTGTTGAAAATAACAAATTATGGATATTGCAGACTCGTTCAGGAAAGAGAACTGCAAAAGCAGCAATTAAAATTGCAGTTGATATGGTAAAGGAAAAATTAATTTCAAATAAAGAAGCTGTTTTAAGAGTTGATCCAAACACACTTGATACCATGTTACATCCTACTTTAGATGAAAAAGCAGATAAGAAAGTAATTGCATCTGGTCTTCCAGCATCTCCTGGTGCGGCTAGTGGAAAAGTTACATTTTCTGCAGATGAAGCAGTGAGATTAAAAGAGCAAATGCAGGATACAATTTTGGTTAGGGCAGAAACGTCTCCAGAAGATATTCATGGAATGCATGCAGCTAAAGGTATTCTTACAGCAAGAGGTGGAATGACCAGTCATGCAGCTGTTATTGCTAGGGGGATGGGAAAACCATGTGTTTCAGGATCAAATGAAATTAATATCGATTATGATAATAAATCATTTAAATCAGGAAATTATGAAGTTAAGGAAGGAGATGTGATTACCATAGATGGTGGAAGTGGAAAAGTTATGCTTGGTGAAGTTCCAACTGTTAAGCCTGATATATCTGGAGAATTTTCAAAACTAATGAGTTGGGCTGACCAATTTAGAAAACTTAAAGTAAGGGCTAACTCAGAAACGCCACTAGATACCAAAATTGCAAGAGAATTTGGGGCAGAAGGTATTGGCTTGTGTAGAACAGAACATATGTTTTTTGATGAAAAAAGAATTATTTCAGTGAGGCAAATGATACTTTCCAAGACAGTTGAAGATCGCAAAGAAGCATTAAAAAAAATTCTTCCTTATCAGAAAAATGATTTTGTTAAAATTTTTAAAATCATGAATGGATTGCCTGTAACGGTTAGACTTTTAGATCCTCCATTACATGAGTTTTTACCGAAAACTGATAAAGATATAGATGATGTAGCTAAGGAACTACATATGACTAACAAAGATATCAAATATAGAATTATTGAACTTCATGAACAGAACCCAATGTTAGGGCATAGAGGATGTAGACTAGGCATTTCTTTTCCAGAAATTTATCAAATGCAATGTCAGGCTATTTTTGAAGCGCTAGCTGAATGTAAAAAACAAAAATTCAAATCGGTTATACCTGAAATAATGATACCTTTAGTTTCTACTACTGCTGAAATTCAAATACTTAGGAATCTAGTAGTAAAAATAGCAGAAAGAATTCAAAAAGCGCATAAAATTAAAATAAAATATTTTGTGGGTACTATGATAGAGCTTCCGAGAGCTGCACTTAGGGCTAAAGATATTGCAAAGTTTGCTGATTTTTTTAGTTTTGGTACGAATGATTTAACACAAACTACTTTTGGAATAAGTAGAGATGATTCAGGAAAATTTTTAAATGATTATGTTGAAAACAACATTTTTGACAAAGATCCTTTTATTAGTATTGATGAAAGAGGAGTTGGAGAACTAATTCAAATAGCTTCTGAAAGAGGCAAGAAACAAAAAAAATCCCTAAAACTAGGGATTTGCGGCGAACATGGAGGAGACCCGAAAAGTATTGAATTTTGTGCAGAGACAGGACTTGATTATGTATCTTGTTCCCCATATAGAGTTCCAGTCGCTCGTTTAGCTGCAGCACAAGCATATTTAAAAGGTAAAAAATAATTTTATATTTCTAATTTAAAATCAACAGCCGGAGCACTATGAGTTATCTGTCCAACTGATATTCTTTTGACTCCAGTTGAAGCTATTTTTCTTACATTTTTTAATGTAATACCGCCAGAAGCTTCGGTTTCGTAAAATTTATTAGATATTTTAATTCCTTTTCTAAGATTTTTGAGACTCATATTATCAAATAAGACTCTATGAAATTTTAAACCGATAATCTTTCTCAATTGATTTAAATTATCTACTTCTACAGTAATTTTTTTTTTACGATTATTTTTTATAGCTCTTTCAACTAATTTTTTGATATTACCGTTAGTTTTAATATGGTTATCTTTTATTAAGATTTCATCACTAAGATTGTATCTGTGATTTAGTCCACCGCCTAATTTTACAGCATATTTTTGTACTAGCCTTAGGTTGGGCAAAGTTTTTCGAGTACAACAAATTCTGCATGACTTACCATTAACGGTACTTACAAATTTATTGGTAATCGTTGCTACACCTGAAATTAAACTTAAAAAATTGAGGGCTACTCTTTCGCTTTTTAGAATTTCTTTGGGATTTCCGACAATAGTTGCTACGACTTTTCCTTTATTTATTTTTCTTCCATCTTTTGTTTTAGTTATAAAATTAATTTTTTTATTGAAATATTTAAAAGCTTCTTTTGCAAAATTTAAACCTCCAATTATACCTTTTTGATTTGAAATAATTTTTGCCTTAAATTTTTTTTTGCTTTTAATAAGTTGAGTAGTGACATCACCATGAGGACTCAAGTCTTCCAACATGGCACTTTTTACTATGCTTCTAATATATTTTTGATTTAAGGTTGGTTTTGTGTTTCCTATCACGTTTTAATGACTACGACCTATAGCAATCATACGTTCAACAGCTCTGCGGGCTCTTCTAGATATTATTTCAGGTATAAGAATTTCATTAGTTTCTTTTTCAAGACAATCTAATATTTTAGATAAAGTAATTGTTTTCATATGCGGACATAAATTACAAGGTTTAATGAACTGAACATTTGGATTGTCAACTTGGACATTATCGCTCATTGAACATTCAGTAACTAACATAACTTTATTTGGCTGATTTTTTTTAACATATTCACTCATGCCTGAAGTTGAGCCAGTGTAATCAGAAGCGGCAATAACTTCTGCTGGACATTCTGGATGAGAAAGAATTACAATTTCAGGATTTTGTTTTTTGATATCTTCAATTTCTTGTGAACTGAATCTTTCATGTACAATACAAGTACCAATCCAAGATATAATTTGAACCTTTGTTTTTGTTGAAACGTATTTTGCTAAATATTGGTCTGGTAAAAATATAACTTTATTAACACCCAATGACTCAACTATCCTAACTGCATTAGCCGATGTGCAACAGATATCCGATTCAGCTTTAACTTCGGCAGATGTATTTACATAAGTTACAACTGGTACACCAGGATATTTTTCCTTAAGAAGTTTTACATCTTTTCCTGTGATTGATGAAGCTAAAGAACATCCAGCATTCATATCTGGTAATAATACTTTTTTATATGGATTCATTAATTTTGCAGTTTCGGCCATAAAGTGAACTCCGCATAATACAATAATGTCAGCTTCTGTTTTTTCGGCTTCAATTGCCAATGCCAATGAATCGGCTGCTATATCTGCAACACCGTGAAAAATTTCTGGTGTTTGGTAATTATGCGCCAACAAGACTGCATTTTTCTGTTTCTTTAACATATTAATTTTATGAATTAGAGGGGCATGAAACGCCCATTCAATTTCAGGTATAACTTTAGAAACCTTTTGATAAATTGGATCTGTTGCTTTTCTTATCTCATTATTTAATTCCATAAATAATATCTATCAACTTGCGAATAAATTGTCATTCATTTATTCTGACGCATATGCGGCTATGCTGGAATTGGTAGACAGGCTTGGTTGAGGGCCAAGTGGGGTTTCCCAGTGAGAGTTCGAGTCTCTCTAGCCGCACCACTATTATTCTATCCATGTAGGCTTAAAGATTTTAATTCGCGATTTGCCGCACACGAGTTCAATATCTACAAAATCATTTAAATCAGGATCTACAACTTTGACCAAGGCAAATGAGTAAGGCTTATTAATCATAATTTTTCCAATTTCACTATCTTTATATTTAATAATATCATTTTCAGAGATTTCTCCAGTGATTTTTTGAACAGGCAAAATCCTTCTCCTTAATTTATTCCTTAGTTTAATTCTCGAGGTATTTTCTTGACCGATATAACATCCCTTTTTAAAATCAATACCGTTTAGTTCATCTAAATTGTTTTCTATACCAAAAATTTTTTCCTTAAATTTACCAAGATCTACTTGTGGAATACCTAATTCAAAACTTTTAGTATAATATTTTTTTTTATCGGTTATTTTTAAATTTAATTTTTTAATTGTAAGATGAATATTTTCAAGTTTTGATATTATTTTTGCTCCCAACTTATCGTTTCTTGGATCAATATAAACCGGATCTTCACGATAAATTACAGTACAACCTTTTGTTATTTTAGATCCGTTTATTTCTTTAAATTTTTCTAAAGAAATTATAAGACTTGCATATTTTTCACTTAAATCAATGAAGTCAACTTTTGATCTCAATTTATAGAATTTAAAAATTTTTATAATTTCTGCTATTGATTTTTTCTCACACTCTAGCAGGTAACCATCTTTTAATTTTAAAACAAAAAATTCAAATAAATATTTACCTTGAGGCGTAAAAATTGAAGAGAATAAAGTTAAATTATTAGTTACCTTCTCCATGTCGTTGGTGACTATATTTTGAAGAAAATCTTTAGCTTCAAGACCTTTTATTTGAATAAAACCTCTATCTTCAAGAGTTATGACTTCGTCTTTTTCCATATTTGCAAATTTTGAATCTATAATATATGAAATAGCTCGAGAATGCCTTCTTCTTATGACCTTACCTTAAAAAATGGCAAATGCTTTATTGATGGGCAGTTAAAAACCACCGATATTGGTATTTCTGATGGAACCATAAAAAGTATCGGTAATATTCAAGCTTCTTCCGATCAAAAAATTTTGGATGCTAGCAATTTCGTTGTTTTGCCTGGCGTAATAGATACACAAGTTCATTTTAGAGAACCAGGTTCTACTGACGTTGAAGATTTAGAATCTGGAAGCAAAGCTGCAGTTTTAGGCGGGGTAACCTCTGTTTTCGAAATGCCTAATACAAATCCACCCACATCTAATCAAACTGAATTTAATAAAAAACTTAACTTGGCCAAAAATAGAATGTTTTGTAACTACGCTTTTTATTTTGGGGCCACTCCACACAATATTAATGACTTAAAAAAATTAAATAATCTTGAAGGTTGTTGTGGAGTGAAGTTATTTGCAGGCTCATCCACAGGCAATCTTTTAGTCAAAGACGAGAAAGATATAGAACAGGTCATTTCAAATAGTTCGAAAATAGTTTCTATCCATTCCGAAGATGAAGACATTCTTAATCTTAGAAAAAAATTCATAAAAAAAGGCGATGTCAGTTCCCATCCTCTATGGAGAAATGAAGAATGCGCAATGTCATCAACGAGAAGGGTAGTTAAAATTGCTGAGCGCTATAATAAAAAAATACATGTTTTACATGTTACAACCAAAGAAGAAGTAGAGTTTTTATCTCGATATAAAGGAAATGTAAGTTTTGAAATTACTCCCCAACACTTAACTTTAACTGCACCTGAGTGTTACAAGTTGCTAGGACCACTTGCACAAATGAATCCTCCAATCAGAGAAAAGAAACACCAAGATATGTTGTGGAAGGCAATAAGAGATAATGTGGCAGATATGATCGGATCAGATCATGCCCCTCATAGTTTACAAAATAAAAAGAAAGAATATCCTCTGACACCATCTGGAATGCCTGGTGTTCAAACACTAATTCCCATTATGCTTAATCATGTAAATAACAATAAATTGACTTTGAATAATTTTGTTAAATTAGTTAGTGAAAATCCATCAAAAATTTTTGGAATAAAAAATAAAGGTCACATAAAAGAAGGTTTTGATGCAGATTTAACCATAGTGGATATGAATATGAAAAAAACTATTAAAAATGAATGGATTGCAAGTAAATGTGGTTGGACTCCTTTTGATGGCTATGAAGTTAAAGGTTTTCCTTTAGGAACGATTGTAAACGGGAAAGCAATTGTTTGGGAAGGCAAGCTTATCGAAAAAGCAAATGGTAAGCCGTTGAAATTTTAGAGCAAAGTATCTTTGAAAAATTTCAACCATTCTCATTTTAAAATATTATGTTTTTTCAAATCTACTTTAATTTCATCTAAAATTGCAGGATCGTCAATAGTTGCTGGCATTTTATAGGCCTCGCCATCCGCTATTTTTCTTACGGTTCCCCTTAATATTTTTCCTGATCTTGTTTTGGGTAATCTTTTTATAACTATAGCGGTTTTAAAAGCCGCGACTGGACCAACTTTTTCCCTTATCATTTGAATACATTCTTTTGATATTTCGTCGTGGTTTTTACTTACCCCAGCTTTAAGAACCAATAAACCAATTGGCAATTGTCCTTTTAATTTATCAGCTATTCCTAGGACAGCGCATTCAGCCACATCTTTGTGTTCCGCAAGAACTTCCTCCATTGCTCCAGTGGATAATCTGTGGCCAGCAACATTAATGATGTCATCTGTTCTTGACATAATCCAAACGTAACCATCTTCATCAATATGGCCCGCATCATAAGTTTGATAGAATCCTGGATAACTCGACATGTAATTTTCTTTATATTTTTGATCAGCATTCCATAATGTTGGGAAAGTGCCTGGCGGTAGAGGTAATTTAACAACTAAATCACCCATCTCATTTGGTTTCGCTTCTTTACCGTCGCTTTTCATTATTTTTATATCATAGCCTGGTACGGGCTTACATGCAGATCCATATTTAGTTTTCAAAAGCTCTAATCCTGTACAGTTAGCGCTAATTGCCCAACTTGTTTCTGTTTGCCACCAATGATCAATCACAGGCACTTTTAGTAAAGACTCTGCCCATTTAAGTGTATCAGGGTCCGCTCTTTCACCGGCAAGGAATAAAAATTCGAAAGATGATAAATTGTATTTTTTGAAAAATTCTCCATTCGGATCTTCTTTTTTAATAGCTCGAAAAGCAGTTGGTGCAGTAAAAAGAGACTTCACCTTATGTTCAGAAATAATTCTCCAAAAAACTCCAGCATCCGGGGTGCCAACTGGTTTTCCTTCGAATAAAATTGTAGTACATCCGTGAAAAAGTGGACCATAAACGATATAAGAATGACCAACTATCCATCCTATATCACTTGCGGACCACCACACGTCGTTTGGATCAATGTTGTAGATGTTTTTCATTGTCCATTTTAGAGCAACAATGTGTCCTCCGATATCTCTAACAATTCCTTTTGGTGTACCAGTTGTCCCAGAAGTGTATAGGATGTAAGCGTAATCATCAGCTTTCATTTCAACACACTCTACTGGTTCTGCATCTTTTATTACTTCGTTCCAATCAATTTCGTTTTTGCTATCTAAGTCAACTTTAAAATCTTTTCTTTGATAGATAATGCATTTATCTGGTTTGTGTTTTGCTATTTCTATCGCTTTTTTCAGCAACGGTTTGTATTCTATTGTTCGTCCCGGTTCATACCCACAAGATGCTGATAAAATAATTTTTGCTTTAGAGTCGTCAATTCTGCTAGCAAGTTCATTTGCAGCAAAACCACCAAAGACCACCGAATGAATTGCTCCAATTCTCGCACAGGCAAGCATGGCTATGATAGCTTCAGGTATCATAGGCATATAAATTATCACTCGGTCTCCTTTGTTAGTGCCTTGTTTTTTTAAAGCACCTGCAAAAATTGAAACTTGATCTTTTAATTGACTATAAGTGATTTTTTTTTTGGAATTTGTAATTGGACTATCGTAAATAATAGCTATCTTGTTGCCATTGCCATTTTTAACATGTAGATCCACTGCGTTGTAACACGTGTTTGTTATTCCATCCTCAAACCATTTATAAAAAGGAGGATTATCTGAATTAAGAATTTTGGTGGGCTTTTTATACCAAAACACATCATTTGCAATTTCTGACCAAAAACTCTGAGGATCTTGGAGAGATCTATTGTAAATTTCTTGATATTTAGTTTCCATTTTTACTCTAGAAAAATTTTAAACTATTAAACCATATCATTTTATCTATTGCATTATTTTATTTAGCATATATCTAGATAACTCAAACCATGCCAAAAATTACCTACATCGAACACAATGGAAAAACACATGTCGTTGAAGTTCCTAACGGATTAAGTGTGATGGAAGGAGCTGTACAAAATAATATTCCAGGTATTGACGCTGATTGTGGAGGATCTTGTGCTTGTGCGACGTGTCATGTTTATGTTGATGAAAAGTGGTTTAGCAAACTGCCAAATAAAGAAGATGCCGAAGAAGATATGCTTGATATGGCCTTTGAGCCAAATAAATCTAGTAGATTAACCTGCCAAATTACAGTGATCGACGATTTAGATGGTTTGGTCGTAAAAATGCCATCAAAGCAGGGATAATTGAATTATGATTAAAACAGATGTTTTGGTAATTGGTGCGGGCCCTGTGGGTATATTTGTTGTACATCAATTAGGTTTAATTGGACTTAAGGCAGAAGTGGTAGACAACTTAGATAAAATAGGTGGTCAATGCATAGAACTGTATCCCGATAAACCCATTTATGATATTCCTGCCGTCCCCGAATGTACCGGCGAAAGTTTGACAAAGAATTTATTAGAACAAATTAAACCTTTTAAGATAAATTTTCATTTAAATGAGAGAGTTCAAGAAGTTTCTGAAGAAAAAAATAATTGGAAAATCATAACAAGTAAAAACAAAATTTTTCTTGCGCCAAATATAATCATTGCTGGTGGAGTTGGATCTTTCGAACCTAGAAAATTTCCAATCAAAGAAGCTGAAAAATTTGAAAATAATGGGGTTTTTTACTCGATCAAAGATAAGTCATATTTTAAAAATAAAAAAATTTGTATTTTTGGTGGAGGAGACTCCGCTTTAGACTGGGCAATTGAATTATCAAAAATTGCTAAGGTTAATCTTGTGCACAGAAGAGTTGAGTTTAGAGGAGTTGAACAAAACGCTGAGACTGTTAAAAAACTTGAAAAAGAAGGTAAATTAAAAATAAAAACTCCGTTTCAAATCAATTCAATTGACGGACAAGATAAAATAAATGCAATTAGCATCAAGAATGAAGATGGCAATATAGAAAAAATCGACACTGATTGTATGTTGGGTTTTTTTGGTTTGATAATGAAATTGGGTCCAATTGCTGAATGGGGTTTAAATTTAGAAAAAAAACATATACCTGTGAATGTCGAAAATTTCCAGACAAATAAGAAAGGGATATTTGCAATTGGAGATATTTGTACATATCCAGGAAAACTTAAACTAATCTTATCTGGTTTCCACGAAGGAGCTCTTGCAGCAAGAGCATGCTTTAAATTAGCAAGGCCAAATGAAAAATACAGATTTGAATTTACCACTACTTCAAAAAATACGCATGAAAGATTAGGCGTAAAAGTTAAATAAAGTTTTATGATAGAATTATTTTATTGGCCAACTCCGAATGGTAGAAAAGTGTCTATCATGCTTGAAGAAACTAAAATTAAATATAAAGTAACGTCAATAAATTTAGGCAAAGAAGAACAGTTTAAACCAGAATTCCTTAAGATTAATCCTTACGGAAAAATTCCAGCAATCATTGATCATGAAAAAGACTTGGTTTTAATTGAATCGGGGGCGATACTTATTTATTTAGCTAGAAAAAGTAATCAATTTCTTCATAAAGAAAATGAAATAAGAATTTTTGAGTGGTTGATGTTTCAAACGGGTAATGTTGGTCCAATGCTCGGTCAACATCATCATTTTCATCATTTTAATCCCGGAAAAAGCAAATATGCTGAGGATCGATTTTTTAAAAATTCTATTCGCGTTTATGAAGTTTTAGACAAAATTTTAAGTAAAAATAATTATTTAGCTGGTGAAGATTATTCAATAGCTGATATATCAACTTTTCCTTGGATAGCTAGGCACAATTGGCATGATATAGGATTAAAAAAATATAAACATTTGAGCAAATGGTATGAATTTATATCTGATAGATCGGCTGTAAAAAAAGGATATGATTGTTTAAATACTGGAGAACAAATACCAAAAATTTAATTTAGATATTTGCAAATATTTTTTCATTTCTTTCATGCTTTTCTTGAGCTTCAATTGATAATGTAGCAATGGGCCTTGCTATCAACCTTTTTACACCGATAGGTTCACCTGTTTCATCGCAATAACCATATGTATCGTTCTTAATTTTTTTAATAGCTTGATCAATTTTTGCTAAAAGTTTTCTTTGTCTATTCAATGTACGCATTTCAACTGTTTTTTCAGTTTGTGAAGAAGCTTGATCAATTATATCGGGTGAAGAAATTTCTTGGTCAACTTCGTTCAAATACAGACTTTTATTATTAGATTCTATAATTTCATTTTTCCATTCTATTAATCTTGTTTTAAAATACATCTTCTGTTTTGCGCTCATATACTTTTCTTTTTCATTAGGAATATATTTTTTTGACATTTTCTTTGTAACAAAATTATTTAAAGCCGGTGAGTATATTCACGTTTTTCTGGGTGTCAAGTGGTATAAACTTGTATAAATTCAAGATATGCAAATTAAAAAAAATGATGTTAATAAAACTTTAACAATTTTTTTATTAGCGCATGTTATTATTTGGACTTTAATTCCAACTTTTTCGAATATTAATCTTCCGCTTGATACTATAGAAGCTTTAGCTTGGGGGAGTGATTTAGATTGGGGTTATAACAAACATCCACCCTTAAGCGCATTTGTAGTTGAAGTTTTTTATCAATTATTTAAAAATCAAGATTGGGCATATTATTTTTTAAGTCAGCTATTTGTTATTTCCTCATTTTTCATAGTATGGAAATTTTCTGAGGATTTTTTTCAAAATAAAATTTATGGTTTGATATCAGTACTTCTTTTAGAAGGGATTTATTTTTATAATTTTACAACACCAGAGTTTAATGTTTATGTTTGTCAATTACCTTTTAGAGCATTAACAGTTTATTTTTGTTGGAAAAGTTTAAAAAACAATGACACAAAAAGCTGGTTGTTATTTGGTTTATTTGCCGCACTAGGGTTTTTGTCTCATTATTTATTTCTGTATTTAATAGTTGCCATAATAATATTTTTTACGATTTTACTTACCAAGCAGAAAAAATTTAATTTAAAATATTTAGTTCCAGCATTTGTTTTTTTAATTGTACTCTTACCTCATTTAATTTGGTTAAAAGAAAATAATTATATTACGCTTACCTATGCCTTACATAGAACTGGACCAGAAGAACAGAATTTCTTAAACCACTTGTTTTATCCGCTGATATTTTTAGGAAAGCAGATCGGAATATTAATACCTTTTTTTATAATGCTTTTATTAATTATTTCTAAATTTAAAAGAAAATTTAACTTAAAAGATAAAAAATTATTATTTTTATTAATTATAAATATTGTTCCAATAATTTTAATATTTTTAACTTCATTACTTATGGGTATAAAAATTAGAACAATGTGGATGTCTCCCTTTTATTTATTCATGGGAGTTTTATTTGTTTATATTTTTCAAAACAAAATAGTGTTGAATAAACTTAAATACTTTTTTTTAACATTTTTAATATTATTTATTTTTTCTCCAATGGCTTATTTTTATATTTCAATAACTCAGACTGACAAAAGAACAGATTATCCTGGAAAAAGAATTTCAAAAATAGTTCAAGAAAAATGGGAAAATAATTTTATAAATAAAATTGAGTTAGTAGGAGGAGATGAATGGCATGGAGGAAATTTATCTTATCATCTTAAATCTAGACCTACGTGGGATAATATTTTAGAAGCTAAAAAAACTATTACGTCCAAAGATATTGACGGTGGATTTGTTTTAATTGGTAATGCAGATATTTTATTAAAAGTTTGTAGTGGAATTTTTTTTGAAGCAGAAGCCCAAGGTATTTGCATGATAGGAACGAAGAAATGAAAAAATTTATAATTTTAATACCCATATATAACGATTGGAAATCTGTTTTTCAGCTTTTAGAAAATATTGATTTACAAATTGCCAAATGGGATGCTGAAGTATTGGTGTTGATTATCAATGATGGTTCAACTGAAGAGAGAACTGTAACTGAATTAAGCTTTAAGAATATAAAAACAGTTCGGGTTATGAACATGAAGCAAAATCGGGGACATGCAAGATGTAATGCTGCCGGATTAAAGTATTTAACTGAAAAAGAAGATTTTGATTATGTTATTCTAATGGATGGGGACGGTGAGGACCGGCCAGAAGAGCTTACTTCGCTATTCAATAAGTCTAAGGAAAATTCCTTAAAAACGGTGACAGCAAATCGAATCAAACGTTCTGACGGCTCTTTTTTTAAATTGTTGTATGAATGCCATAAAATATTAACGTATGTTTTTACAGGCAAGCTTATTAAATTTGGTAATTATAGTTGTTTGCCAAAAGAAGACGCTGCAAGATTAGTTAAAGAAGCTTGTATTTGGAGTAGTTTTTCTGGCTCTGTAACTAAGATTATTTCTGATCGGGTATCAGTGCCTTCAATTAGAGGCAAAAGGTATTTTGGCTCATCTCAAATGAACTTTTTTAAACTTTTAGTACACTCTTTTTCTATTATTGCTGTTTTTAAAGGATCTGTAATAGTTCGTTCTGTCTTATTTTTGATTTTTTATTTATTTTTTGTTTCTAGCAATCTGTCTATTGTTACTTTATTTCCTGTTTTTATTATCTTTATTTTTTTATTTTTAATTTTTAAGGTTTCTTCTCGAGAAAATATTGAAGCACTAAATAATTCTTTAGAAAATATCGATAATATTGATGTTTTAAGCGACCTTAACAATGGGTAGAAAATCAAAACACGTTGTATCAATTTTAGAAGAATGTTGTCTTTTGATATTCCATCTTTTTTTCAATCCAGCTTGTGCAATACTTAAAGTGTGACGACCATATTTAATATTCGTATAGTCAATCGCTTTCATTAATTTTGTTCTTTTTTCTTCACTATTTATTGATGAAAATAAATTTTTTTTATAAACATCAACATCATTTAATCTTAAAAGAATTATTCCAACTTTTTGGTATTTGTATCCTTTTCTGTATATATATTTTAGTGCAATTAAAGCTTGTTTAACCAACTCAATACTATCGTTTGTTCTAATTGGCAAATCTACATCTTTCGAATTTGCATAATAATTTTTATCTTTTTGAAAAGGGCTTGTTCTTATAAAAACAGTTATTCTTTTTGTTGTTTGATTATCCGATCTGATTTTTTCTGCTGCATTAAGACAATGCGTTGTTACAGACTCACTCAGTTCTTCCAATTTTGTAACTTTTTTTCCAAACGATCTTGATACACAACAATTTTTTCTTTTTTCATGATTTGTTTCTAAAGAAATACAAGATAATCCTTTTAACTCCATTGCGGTGCGTGCTCCAAAAACATTCGTGTTTTTTTTAATCCAACTATTAGATATATTTTTAAGTTGATGTGCTGTATTTATTCCATTGTTAATATAAAATTTAGTTAGTTGACGTCCTACTCCCCAAACATCATTTATTTTAATTTCTGAAAGAATTTTATCTATTTGTTTTTCGTTAATTAAATTAATAACTCCCGACTTATCTTTTTTTGCAATATGATTTGCTACTTTGCTTAAAGTTTTTGTTGTTGCAATACCAATACTTGTTGGTATTCCCGTCCATTTCAAAACAGTTTTTCTAATTTTATTACCATGCTTAAGTAAATCTTCGTCTTTAATTGAAGATAAATCTAAAAACGCTTCGTCAATTGAATAAATTTCTATTTGTGGTGAAAATTGTTTTAAAGTTTTCATAACTCTCCTTGATATATCACCATATAGTGAATAATTTGATGAAAAAACTTTTACGTCATTTTTTTTTACTATTTTTTCTACTTTAAAATATGGCTCTCCCATTTTAATATCCAAAACTTTAGCTTCTGTTGATCGAGAGATAATGCATCCATCATTACTTGATAATACGATAACCGGTTTTTTAATTATTGACGGATTAAATAATCTTTCACAAGAAACATAGAATGAGTTACAGTCTACTAAAGCTATCTTATTTTTACTATAAAGCATGGATCACGTAAGTTACTACACCCCAAATACAAATTTCAGGATTTTCAATTAAATTAATTTTGTCTTTTAATTTTTTTGATCCAGAAGTTAAAAAAGATTGATTTTTTTCCTTTACGAAATTTTTTACAACTAATTCTTCATTTACATTAGCAATTACAGTGGAAAAATTTTTTGGATTTAAACTTCTGTCTACCACCAAAAGATCATCATCATGAATTCCAATAATGTTCATAGATTTTCCCTGCACTCTAATAAGAAATGTGGATGGTATATTTTTTATTAAATGGGCATTAAGATCGATGTCATCTTCCACGTAATCTGTTGCTGGAGATGGGAAGCCAGCTCCAACCTTGTGTAGATGAAATGGTAATAGTAATTTCATAATGTTCTTCTTTTGTTCTAATCTATAATATGAAAGAACATATAGCAAGATGTGGAAAAGTGTCCAATAAGTTGTATTTTGAGTCCAAATAAGAATCTAAACTGAATCAAAGCATGAACATTAAAACTAGATCTTGTAATGATGTGGATAACTATCACTACGTTATGAAAATCATGCTAAAGAATTTGAGCTAAAAAAAAATGGAAATTGATTATTATTACAGCGTTGCATCACCCTTTGCGTATCTTGGCTCATCTAGATTTCAAGATCTGGTTACAAAATATAAAATTAAAGTGAATGAAAAGCTTGTAGATCTTGTTGGTAGAGTTTTTCCTGAAACCGGAGGATTGCCAGTGCCTAAACGTTCTCCACAAAGACAAAAATATAGGCTTGATGAATTAATAAGATGGAGTGATTTTTTGAAAATAAAAATTAACCAAAAACCAAAATTTTTTCCACCAAAAGATCCACACTTGCCAGCAAGATTTACAATGGCAGCTATTCAGTCAGGAAAGAATTTGATATTTGGTCATGATTGTTTAAAAGCACTTTGGGCTGGCGAAGCAGATATTTCAGATCTAAAATTTTTAAAAGATTTAGCTTCTGACCATAAACTGGACCCAGACAAAATATTAAAAATGGCAAATTCTGAATCTATAAAGAAAATGTATGATGAGAATACAAAAGAAGCTATTACTAAGGGAGTTTTTGGCGCCCCCACTTATATTTTGCAAAATGAAATATTTTGGGGTCAAGATAGAATTGATTTTTTGGAAAGAAAGTTGAAGAAAATATCTCAATAAGCATTCATGTCTCTGCAAGAAAATTGTTTCTTAAAGGTCAAAAATGATTATTTAAATTTTTTAAATAATGAAGCAATTTACAACAAATCTAAATCCTCTAAAATTAAAAATCTTAAAAAAATATATATACCAATTTCATTTTGGATTAATAACAAATGTAAAAAAAAAGGAAGAACTTTGATCTTGGGTTTATCTGGTAGTCAAGGCTCTGGAAAAACAATGGTTACTGGCATTTTACAAATTATTTTAAAAAAATTTTTTAAAAAAAATATTTACATTATTTCTATTGATGATTTTTACAAAACATTAAGAGATCGAAATAGAATGTCACAGCAAAAACATTCATTATTTAAAACCAGAGGTGTTCCAGGCACACATGATATAAATCTAATTAAAAATTTTTTTATATCTGTAAAAAGAAAAAAATTTAAAAAAATTAAACTACCAAAGTTTAACAAATCTATAGATGATCGTTCAAAAAAAAATTACTGGCATAATATTAACAAAAGACCTGAAATAATAATATTGGAAGGTTGGTGTGTTGGTGCAAAACCCCAAATTATTTCTTCTTTAAGAAAACCAGTAAATATTCTTGAAAGACACGAAGATAAAGATTTAATATGGAGAAAATATGCAAATGAAAAACTTAAAAAAGAATATAAGGAAGTTTTTGCAATGATTGATTATTTTATTTTTATGAAAGTTCCTAATTTTAAAATAGTTTTTAAGTGGAGACTTCTTCAAGAAAGCAAGTTGAGAAAAAAGTTGCATTACAAAAAAAAAATAATGACCTATAGTGCAATCAAAAGATTTATTATGTTTTATCAAAGAATTACTTTGCAAATGATGAAAGATTTAAGTAAATCTGCATCAATAGTTCTATTATTGAAAAAAAATCATGAAATAAAAAGGGTGCTGTTTAGGTCATAAATATGAGAAATACATTTAAAATTATATTGATTTTAATATTAACTTTAAGTTTTACTGACTTAAAAGCGGGTACTTTATTAGACTCTTTAAAGTCTGCTTATTTAAATAATCCAAAACTAAATGCAGAAAGAGCCAATGTTCGCGCCATTAATGAAGAAAAAGAAGAAGCATTGAGCGAATTTAGGCCAAGCTTTACAATTTCTGGTTATGTTAGTGAACAAGATAATACTAAAGGAAGTGAGTCAAATTATAAACCCTCTGAACAATCATTACTTATTGAACAAAAAATTTTTCAAGGTTTTGGTGGTATTGCAAATCTTAAAAAGCAAAAATATGAGTACAGTATAGCAAAATTTAGACTTCAAAAAATTGAACAAGAAATTTTGTTAGCAGCCGTACAAGTCCATGCTGATTTATTACTTGGTCAAAAAAAAGTTGATATTAATAGAATAAATGTTGACTTATTAGAGAGGCAGGTGGAAACTGACAGTGATAGGCTTGAAAAAGGCGAAATAAATTTATCTGATTTAGCACAATCAGAAGCGTCGCTAGCGGGCGCAGAAGCAAAATTAATCGCTGCTCAAAACAATATAGTGTCTAGCAAAGCAAATTTTGAAAAAATTATTAGCAAAAAACCGACTGAAAATATTCAAGAGATACAATTTACAAATTTTAAGTTGCCGCAATCTCTTGCCGAATCTTATAAAATATCTGAGAATGAGAATCCAGATTTAAAAATTGCGATATTAGAACATGAGAAATCGCAGCAAGATGTTGTAATAGCTAGGTCAGATCTGGCACCATCAGCAACTTTATCTTACAAAATAGCCAAACAAAATGATTTTAGTTCAACCGTACAAGAAAGAACTCAACAAACATTAAAAGCTACGGCTACGTGGCCTCTATATTCTGGAGGTAGTAATTTATCTAGTTTAAGAAAGGCAAAAGAATTAGAAAATAAATATGATCTTTTACTTCAATATAGTAAAAAGACTACAAGTACAGCTGTTGCTAATGCTTGGAGCAGTTATCAATCTTCTAAAAGTGTATTGAATTCAATCAGATCGCAGGTCAAAGCTGCTGAAATAGCAAATGAAGGAATAACATTGGAATATGAATCGGGAGAAAGTAACAGGACTACCCTTGATGTTATTCAATCTCACTCTATTTTGTTGGACGCAAAAATAAATTTAGCTACCTCAGAAAGAAATTTTCTTGTATCTCAATTCAGTCTTTTATCAGTAGTAGGCCGACTTACCTCAAAACAACTGAATTTGAATCAATAATAATTCTAATAGGAAATAATAACCAAAAAATTAATCATTTATTGAAAAAGTATTGATTTTAAAGGTTTTTATTAGCTATTGATAAAAAGAACAAAATGTGTACATTTATATCTATGATTCGTTGATTAATTTTATAAAGAAAGTTAGCAAACTATGACTAAGAACAATTTAAAAATAATAAAATCAAACAAAAATCAAGAAACAGAAACAAAAGAAAAAAACAAGGCTTTAGAAGCAGCAATTAGTCAGATAGATGAAAATTTTGGTAAAGGCTCAGTAATGAAACTTGGCCAAAAAGCTGCTTTGGATGTTGAGTCTATTTCAACAGGATCTCTGAGCTTAGATCTAGCTCTCGGAATTGGAGGACTTCCAAAAGGAAGAGTTACAGAAATTTATGGTCCAGAGGCATCTGGAAAAACAACTTTAGCTTTACAAGTGGTGGCTGAATCTCAAAAAACTGGTGGAATCTGCGGATTTATTGACGCTGAACATGCGCTGGACCCAGTTTATGCAAAAAAATTGGGTGTTAAAACTGAAGAACTCTTAATATCTCAACCAGATACTGGTGAGCAGGCATTAGAAATAGCTGACACACTAATTAAATCTGGATCCATTTCAGTTTTAGTTATTGATTCCGTTGCAGCTTTAACACCAAGAGCAGAGTTAGAAGGAGAGATGGGTGATCATCATGTAGGTTTACAATCACGGTTAATGAGTCAAGCTCTTAGGAAATTAACAAGTTCAATAGCAAAAACTAATACTATGGTTATATTTATTAACCAAATAAGAATGAAAATTGGAATAATGTTTGGAAATCCAGAAACAACATCGGGTGGAAATGCTTTAAAGTTTTATGCCTCTGTTAGAATAGACATAAGAAGAATAGGTGCTATTAAGGACAAGGAAGAAATTATTGGCAATTCAACACGAGTTAAAGTGGTTAAAAACAAAGTTTCACCACCATTTAAAGTTGTTGAATTTGATTTAATGTATGGCAAAGGAATTAGTAAGTCAGGTGAATTAATCGATTTGGGTAGTAAAGCTGATGTAGTTGAAAAATCGGGTGCTTGGTATGCATATAAAGGAGAAAAAATTGGCCAAGGTAGAGAAAACGCTAAAATCTACTTAGAACAAAATCCTACAGTTGCTGCAGAAATTGAAATGTCCATTAGAGCTAAGGCCGATCTCATTTCTAAGAAAATCGAAGAAAACACAGCGGTTGCAAAACCAGAAACTGATAAAAAAAATTAAAACATTTAACATCTCGCTCTCTTAGGAAAGGCGCTTATAACGGCGCCTTTCTTCCCGTCTAGACATCATTCTAAAAAACTGTATTTATAGATAGATGGACAAAAAGACATTAAAAGATGTAAGAAATTCATTCTTGAGTTATTTCTCAAAGAAAGATCATAAAATCGTAGATTCAAGCAATTTAGTACCAAACAACGATCCAACCTTGATGTTTACTAATTCTGGCATGGTTCAATTTAAAAATGTTTTTACTGGTCTTGAAAAACGAGATTACAAAAGAGCTACTACCTCACAAAAATGTGTAAGAGCTGGAGGCAAACATAACGATCTCGAAAACGTGGGTTATACACCAATACATCATACATTTTTCGAAATGTTAGGAAATTTTTCCTTTGGAGATTATTTTAAAGATGTAGCTATTGAACTGGCTTGGAATTTGATAACCAAAGAATTTAAAATATCCAAAGATAAACTAAGTGTAAGCATTTATGCAGAAGATAAAGAGTCCTTTGATTTATGGAAAAAAATTGCTGGTCTTTCAGAGAACAAAATTTATAAAATTTCTACTAAAGATAATTTTTGGTCTATGGGAGATCTAGGTCCCTGCGGACCCTGCTCCGAAATATTTTATGATCATGGGGATCATTTAAAAGGGGGGCCTCCTGATAGTAAAGATCAAGGCGGAGATCGATTTGTCGAGATATGGAACCTTGTATTTATGCAATTTGAACAAATTTCAAAAGAAAAAAGAATCAATCTCCCCAAACCTTCTGTAGATACGGGAATGGGTTTGGAGAGGATTTCAGCCTTGCTTCAAGGTACTCATGATAATTATGAAACTGATCATTTTAAGACTTTAATCAAAGTTTCTTCTGAATTAACCAAAACAAAAATTACCAAAGACAATATAGCTAGCCATAGAGTTATTGCAGACCATTTTCGTGCTAGCGCTTTTCTTATAGCAGAGGGAGTTTTACCCTCTAATGAAGGAAGAGGATATGTTTTGAGAAGAATTATGAGGCGAGGAATGAGACATACTCATATTTTAGGAAGCAAAGAACCAATTTTTTGTAAAATTGTTCCTACATTAATTAATGAAATGTCCGATTCATATCCTGAATTAAAAAGAGCCGAACCTTTAATTACAGAAATATTAAAGACAGAGGAAGAAAAGTTTTCAATTTTACTTGCAAGAGGAATTAAAATTTTAACCGATAATCTAAGTAAAGTAAAAAATAATCGATTGCCTGGAGATTTAGCTTTCAAGCTTTACGACACTTATGGATTTCCTTTGGATTTAACTCAAGACATTCTCAAAAACAAAAAAATAAGCGTTGATGTATCTGGCTTTGATAAAGCTATGAATGAGAGGAGACAGAGTGCAAAATTAGCTTGGAAAGGATCTGGCGATGAAGCAGTTGACAAAATTTGGTTCTCTTTAAGAGAAAAAATAGGGGCGACAGAATTTCTAGGTTATGAACATGATAAATCAGAAGGTATTGTGTTGTCTTTAATAAAAAAAGGCAAAGAAGTTAAAGAAATAAATGAAGGTGATGAAGCAGAATTAGTTACTAATCAAACACCATTTTATGGTGAGTCAGGGGGGCAAATTGGAGATACGGGATATATTTCAAATAGTAAATCTAATTTTCAAGTCATCGATACCCAAAAAAAACTTAGAGATTTATACGTTCATCGTGGCAAAGCAGTCTCTGGAAAAATAAAAATTAAAGACACGGTAATTCTATCCATTGAAAGTGAAAGAAGGACCAACATAAGAGCATGTCATTCAGCAACTCATTTAATGCATGAGGCATTAAGACGAACTTTGGGTAAACATGTAATCCAAAAAGGATCGTTCGTTGGACCAGATAGATTAAGATTTGATTTTAGCCACACAAAACCAATTCAAAAAGAAGAAGTTAAAAAAATAGAAGACTATGTAAACAGAATGGTAAAAAGTAATAGCGAAGTAAGAACTAGGCTGATGACACCCAAAGAGGCTGTAGACAATGGAGCTTTAGCTCTTTTTGGAGAAAAGTATGGAGAGGAGGTTAGAGTCCTTTCAATGGGAAATGATAAAGACAAATATTTTTCAACAGAACTTTGTGGTGGAACTCACGTGAAAAATACTTCTGAAATTGGTAATTTTAAAATTGTTAACCAATCAGCCATTGCTGCAGGAGTTAGACGCGTTGAAGCCTTAAGATCAACACAGCTTGCAAATTATTTAAAACAGAAACAGCAAGCTTCTTATGATTTAGATAAAATTACATCAGGTAAAATAAAAAGTTTACATGAAGAAATAAAAACTTTAGGTCAAAAACCTATCGTTGTGGATACGCTTTCAAGCAACGAGAAAATTAAAAAATTAAACAAACAACTAGAACAAATAAAAATAAAATTTATTTTAAAAGATAAAACAAAAAATAAAATAAAGGACAAAAATATTAAAGGTATCAATGTAAGATTTCAGGTTGTAAAGGACTTTCCATCAAAAGAATTAAGATCTTTAATAGATCAGGGAAAAAAAGATTTAAAAGAAGGTATAATTATTGCTTACACAATTATGGATAATAAGATTGGAATTGCCGTGGGTGTTACCAGCAGTTTAACAAAAAAATATGATGCGGTTGAATTAGTTAAGCTAGGATCTTCTGTTATTGGTGGAATAGGAGGAGGAGGAAGAAATGATTTTGCTCAAGCTGGAGGTAAAGAAACCACAAAAATTATAGAATCTTTTAACAATATAATAAAATTAATTAAATAAAATTGTTTACAAAATTTATTATATCTTTAGGAGTAAGATCTTTTGTTTCTTTGTTTTTAGAAGAACTATAAATTTTGGATTTATTACCATCTAATGGTCTAAATTTATCACTGTTTTCATCGAAAAAAATGGCAGTTTTTGTTCCAGCCAATCCAAGCATATGCATTATTCCATTATTTATTGAAATAGCAGAGTGTAGTTTTCTACCCATTGCTACTACTAATAAAGGGTTTTTAAGTGATGATTGTGCTAAAAGTTCTGGAAAATATGGATTTTTTACCATTGCCTTTATCGTATTTATTTTTTCTTTATATTTTTCTTCAATGAAAAATGTCGGAACAAAATTTTTGTCACTAAAATAATTCGCAACCTCAACAATTGTTTTAAGAGATATTTCTTTTTCTCTGGTTGGATGACCCGCTGTTATGGAAAAACCGATGTATTTTTTATCGCTTTTGAATAGTTTTGAAGCCTCATCTAAATATTTTTCTTGTATATAATTTAATTCAGTAGGTATGGATACATTTATGTTTAAGGTTTTTTCGAAGTAATCAAAAATCCTTCCACACACATGTTTTGAATTATAAATAAATTTTTTTGGTTTCGACAAAAGAAATCGGCACGAAGGTGAGATAAAATATTTATGTGGAATAGATTTTAATACTAAAGAATTATTTACTCGCGTTTGTCCATCAATTATAAGGTCAAATTTTTTTATCCCAATTGTTTCTAATATTTGTTTTCCAAATTTAAAATGAGAGTAATTTTTAATTCTAGTTAATTTAAAAAAGGCATAATTCTCCGGTAAAAAATTTATTGTATGAACAAATCCGTTATCAAAATCTTTTAAGCTAGTTTCAAAATGCTTTTGAATTCCATTTTGGATATAATGAATTTTGGAAAGCTGATAATAATCTTTTAACCATTGAATTAGTGGAATCATTAACAAAGAGTCTCCTAATCCTCCGCCCGAATTATATAACAGAACATTTTTTATATTTTTAAGCAATTTTAGAAGATTTAAATTAAAGATTTTCTTAGATTGTTACTTAATGCATCTAAAAAATCATTCGTGTTAAGAAACTTAGAATTCTTATTAATTAAAATGGCTAAATCTTTTGTCATTTGACCACTTTCTACCGTACTAATACAAACTTTTTCTAGAGTATTAGAAAATTTTATCAGTTCTGTGTTGTCATCGAGTTTACCTCTGTGTGCTAAACCACGTGTCCATGCAAATATGGAAGCAATAGGATTTGTTGATGTTTCTTTACCCTGTTGGTACATTCGATAATGTCTAGTAACTGTTCCATGCGCTGCTTCAGACTCTACAATTTTTCCGTCTGGTGTCATTAAAATGCTCGTCATTAGCCCTAGAGATCCAAATCCTTGGGCAATAGTATCTGATTGAACATCACCATCATAATTTTTACATGCCCACACATAATTTCCATTCCATTTTATTGCACAGGCGACCATGTCATCAATAAGTCTGTGTTCGTAAGTAATATTTATTTTATCATATTTTTTTTTAAATTCTTTTTCATATATCTCTTGAAATAAGTCTTTAAACCTACCATCATAATTTTTTAAAATTGTGTTTTTGGTAGAAAGATAGACCGGCCATTTTCTGTTTAGTCCATAATTCATACAAGCCCTAGCGAAGTCTTTAATAGATTGATCTAAATTGTACATAGCTAACGCAACACCTGGACCCTTGAAATTAAATACTTCAAATTCTTTTTTTTCTTTTCCATCTTCAGATGTCCATTTAATTTCCAGTTTACCTTTTCCAGGGACTATAAAATCTGTTGCTCTATATTGATCACCGAATGCATGTCTTCCAATCACAATAGGATTTGTCCAACTGGGAACCAGTTTTGGTATATTTTTACAAATAATTGGTTCACGAAAAACAGTACCGCCCAAAATATTTCTAATAGTTCCATTTGGCGATCTCCACATTTTTTTTAATTTAAATTCTTTAACTCGTTTTTCGTCAGGCGTAATAGTTGCGCATTTAATACCCACTCCAATTTTTTTTATAGCATTCGCACAATCGATTGTTATTTGATCAGATGTTTTATCTCTATTTTCTATACCTAGATCATAATATTTAATGTTGATGTCGAGATAGGGAAGGATCAGTTTTTTTTTGATAAAACTCCATATAATTCTGGTCATTTCGTCTCCATCCAGCTCAATAATTGGGTTTTTCACTTTAATTTTGGGCATTGGTATCAATTTTTATCAATTGAATTAAATTATTAAATATACATATTAGCTTAAAATTACAAAGAATATAATTATGTTCAATTTTATAGTTCAGAAACTTCATAGGGAAGGTTATAGATTTATAGCTATAGCTGCTGTAGTTACATTTATACTTTTGTTGATTTCTAAAATTTTGGGATTAATAGGTCTTGTAATAACTATATGGGTTTATTATTTTTTCAGGGATCCCGAAAGATTTCCAATTAATGATGAAAATTACCTAGTTAGTCCTGCAGATGGAAAAATAACACAAATTATTGAAATAAATGGACCACAGGAATTAGGTTTAGAAGGAAAAAAATATACAAGAATAAGTATTTTTATGGATGTACTTTGTTGTCATGTCAATAGAGTTCCATACACAGGTACAGTTGCTGGTATATTTTATAAACCAGGAAAATATATAAATGCCACACTTGATAAAGCTAGTGAAGACAACGAAAGAAATTATCTTAAACTTAAGAATTCAAACGGAGACGAATTAATTGTTGTTCAAATTGCAGGAATGATCGCTAGAAGAATAGTTTGCGATGTCAAAGTGGGAGACACAATTAAACAAGGGGATAGGTTTGGAATTATTAGATTTGGTAGTAAAGTTGACTTATATTTTGAAAATTATCAGTTACTAGTTTGTAAAAATCAAAACACAGTTGCCGGAGAAACTTTATTAGCAAAAAGAATATAGAACCATGCTCGAAAATAAAAAGGAATTTAAACTTATTTCAAAAAAAAATCCTAGATCTCTTCTTCCAAACACGTTAACTATTTTTGGTGTTTGTTTAGGATTAAGTTCAATAAAATTTGCATTAGATACAAACTATACGATGTCAGTAATTGCAATAGTATTTGCTGCAATTCTTGATACTCTTGATGGAAGAGTTGCTCGTTTGATCAAAGCCACTTCAAAGGTTGGAAAAGAGCTAGATTCTCTCACGGACGTTATTAGTTTTGGCGTAGCACCAAGTTTTGTAATGTATTTTTGGACGTTAAATGAAGTAGGAAAAATAGGATGGATGCTTGTTTTAATTTATACTGTATGCTGCGCTCTTCGTTTAGCGAGATTTAATTTAACTGTTGTAGAAGAAACAGAAACATGGAAAATAAATTTTTTTGAAGGAATTCCATCACCTGCTGCTGCTGGTTTGATACTATTACCTCTTATTCTAAATTTAAGTGATTTAGTTCAATTTGAAAATACTGCAATTATAAGTTCTATAGTTATTTTAATGGTATCAATTTTGATGGTAAGCAAAATACCCACTTACTCATTGAAAAAAATTTTGATTCCAAGACATTTGACGATTTTTTTATTACTAGGAATTGGAATATATTTAAGTCTTTTAATTTTTTATATTTTTAAAACCTTATTTTTTAGTGGTTTAATTTATATTTTGTTGCTTCCGATAAGTTATCTTCATTATCGATATATAAACAAAAAATCTATGACTATAGTTAAAGAAGAAGAAACGGAAGATGTTTTATAAAATCTTTACATTAATGATTTAGAAAAATTATTAGAAATAATTGAAAAAAAATAAAATTTCAAAAAATTGGTTAATTAAACAACACAAAGATCCATTCTTTAGGCAATCAAAAATTCAGGGTTACAGATCCAGGTCTGCTTTTAAATTAATAGAAATGAATAAAAAGTTTAAATTCTTAAAAAAAAATACATTTTTATTGGATCTGGGCTCTAGTCCTGGAAGTTGGTCGCAAGTAGTAACAAAAATAATAACTAAAGGGAAAATTTTAGCAGTAGATATTAAGCCTATGGAAAATATTGATAACGTTAATTTTTTAAAAGGAGATTTGTGTGATTCTGTAATTTATGAGAAAATTTGTGCTTATTTTGATAAAAAAGTTGATGTCGTTATATCTGATATGGCCGCAAGCACTTCTGGCAATAAAGATCTTGATTCTTATAGAACTGGAGAGCTTTGTTTAAGGGCAATGGATTTAGTGCAAAAAATTTTACATAAAGATGGTGTTTTTTTATCTAAATTATTTATGGGATCTATATTTATCGAAATTCATAAAAAAGCTAATAAATACTTTAAAAAAGTTGTTAAATACAAACCCTTATCTAGCAGAAAAGAATCCAAAGAAATTTATATTTATTGTAAAGGGATTTCAAAATCCTTTAACTTTTCCAAGGTATGATACATAATGTAAATATGATCAAAAATTTAAAGTTTAAATTATGAAGAAAACTTATTTTCTAGTAAAAATTTTAATTATATATTTATTTTTTATCTCAAGTGGATTTGCCGTCAAATCTAACTACTTTGATAAAGGAAAAATACTTTTTGATAAAAAAAAATTTCAGAAATCCAAAATTTTCTTTGAAAAAGATATAGTATTTAATCCTCAAAGTGAAAAATCATATTTATATTTAGCTAAAATTTTTAATGAAAATAATAACGATCAAGAACAAGAAATGAATTTAAGCAATGTTCTTTTATTGAATCCACAAAATGATGAAGCTATTTATATGCTTACTCTTCTTAAAATTAAACAATCAGATTATAATGAAGCTAAAGAACTGATTAAAAAATTTAATCTAGTTTGCGAATCCTTTTGTTCAAAAAGGGCAGAAATCCAAGAAAAATTTGATAAATTGATACCCGAAAATGCAAGGGATAACAATTAAAAATATTTTAGAAAAAAAAGGAAAAGAACCCATTACTTGCTTAACTGCATATTCAAAACCTATGGCTGAAATTATTGACAAATATTGCGATATAATTTTGGTTGGTGATTCTGTTGGTATGGTTTTGTATGGAATGAAAACAACAAGGGAAGTAAAAATTGAAACTTTGATTCTTCATGGGAAAGCAGTCAAAAACTCTGCTAAGAGAAGTTTTGTAGTTTTTGATATGCCCCACAAAACATATTCAAATAAATTTATTGCATATAAAAATGTAAAAAAGGTAATGAAATCAACCAAATGTGACGCAGTTAAGTTGGAAGGGGGGAGAAAAATAGTTAATATAATTAAATATCTCACAAAGAAAGGAATTCCAGTTATGGGTCATATTGGATTATTGCCCCAGTCTTCAAAAGTTTTTAAATTAAAAGGTAAAAACTTAATTCAAAAAAAACAAATTTTACAAGATGCTATGGCTCTTTCAAATTCTGGGGTGTTTGCAATAGTAATTGAATGTGTTGTAGAGAGTTTGGCAAAAAAAATTACTGATAGCGTTTCTGTTCCAACTATAGGTATAGGTGCATCTAAATATTGTGACGGTCAAATACTCGTTACTGACGATATGATAGGATTAAGTAATTTTCGTCCAAGATTTGTTAAAAAGTATTCTAATGTAAAAAAAATAATAGAAAAAAGTGTTAAGAATTATTGTAGTGATATAAAACGCAGAAAATTTCCATCTTCTCAAAATGTGTATAGATTTTAAAATAATTATTTAAATGAATGAAAATTTATTCGAAACTCAATATGATGTAACAAAAAAATCAAAACTAAAAAAGTTTTATGAAGTAAATAAAATTTTAATTTTTTCAGTTATATTAATTCTAATAATTGCTATTGCTTCTGTTAGTTTTTATTCAGAAACTAAAGAAAAGAAAAAAATACTTTTGTCAGACAATTATCTAGCAGCAAAAGTTTACTTAGAGAATGGTGACAGGAATAAAGTGAAAAATATTTTAAAAACAATAATTTTCGCTAATGACAGCACTTATTCGACTTTATCTCTTTTTTTAATATTGAATGAAAATTTGATAGTTGATCAAGGAGAACTGTCTAATTTGTTTGATCACGTCTTAGAAAATAACAAATTTGAAAAAGAAGTTAAAAATTTAATAATTTTTAAAAAGGCACTATTTCAATCAAATTTTGTAAGCGAGTTAGAGTTGTTAGATGCTGTAAAACCATTAATAAACACAGAGACAGTATGGAAGCCACATGCCTTGTTGTTGCTTGGAGATTATTTTGCTTCTAAAAAAGAATATTTAAAGGCAAAAGAATTTTATGTGCAGATTTTATCTTTGAAGAATTTACATAAAGAATTATATAACCACGCCAGATCTCAGTTAATATTTATTACAAATGATTAAAAGGGTAAAATATTTAATTTTTTTTTTGATATTTATTTTATTTGCGAGTTGTTCGTTTGATAATAAATCTGGAATTTGGAGTGGAAGCGAAAAAGCAAAAAAAAAAGTTTCTAAATTAGAAAAAGAACAAAGGCGTGTAATAGACGTAGTTAAAGTTTATACTTCTGAAACCTTTTTTTCAAAAGAAATACCAGCAGTTAAAAGTGTTAATTTAACTAAGCCAAAAACGAATTCATTTTGGAAGATGTCTGGTTTAAATCTCCAAAATTTTGTTGGAAATATTTATTTATCTGGTATAGACAATAATTTTCTTAAAAAAAAAATTGGCAAAAATAAGTTTTCAATATCGCAAGTTATGGCATCACCACTGGTTTTCAATGATAATATTATTTTTGCAGATGATACTGGTACAATTTTCAGTATTAATCAAAGAGGAAAAATAAATTGGAAAAAAAATATTTATAAAAAGATATACAAGAAAATATATAAACATTTATCTTTTTCTATTTATAAAGATAAAATTTATATTGCCGATAACATTGGGTTTATCTATGTAATAAGTTCAGAAAGTGGCAAACTTATTTGGTTAAAAAACTACGAAATTCCAATAAAATCCAATATAAAAATTTTTGATAACAAGATTTTCGTCATCAACCAAGATAATAGACTTCTTTGTTTAGATATAGAAAAAGGATCTAAAATTTGGGATGTTCGGTCTATATCATCTTTTATAAAGTCACAAAATTTTTTAGCTTTGGCTATTTCAAAAGAAGGAGATTTAATTACACTTAACTCTTCTGGAGATTTATTAAAAGTGAAAGCAAATAATGGACAAGTTTATTGGTCTTTAAATACAACAAGTCCCACGGCTGCTCTTGATAATGTTTTTTTTAAATCATCAGAGATTGTTATAATTGATGATAATATAATTGTTTCATCTAAATCATCACTTTT
>Ga0208057_1000022_pt1 | contig 47429 bp, 42 predicted proteins | sample DeeseametaMP1649_FD_184183 | JGI IMG/M metagenome (GOLD analysis project Ga0208057, IMG submission 184183) | Marine microbial communities from the Deep Pacific Ocean - MP1649 (SPAdes) | ecosystem: Environmental > Aquatic > Marine > Oceanic | place: North of Tokelau, South Pacific Ocean...
ACCTCTTCGACCAGGCCCAGTCGTGAGCGGGAGGTGCCGGACATGACCCGGGGACGCGGACCGTACGGCGCCGACCCGGACGCTGCCGTCTTCGTCATCTCCGTCGCCGCCGAGCTCTCCGGGCTGCACCCGCAGACCCTGCGCACCTACGAGCGGCTCGGCCTGATCCCCCCCGGCCGCACCGGCGGTGGCGGGCGGCGCTACTCCCAGCGCGACATCGAGCTGCTGCGGGTCATCTCCGAGCTCACCTCCTCCGGCATCGGCATCGAGGGGGTACGCCGGATCCTCGACCTCGAGAACCGCGTCACCGCCCTCGCCCAGCGCAACGAGGAGCTGCAGGCCGAGCTGGAGGCGACGCGTGACGCGCTGCGCCAGGCGCTGGCCCAGCGGCGTACCGACCCCCGCGGCGCGGCCCCGTCCAACCGGCTGCCGGTCCTGCGCGGCCCAGACCCGGGCTCGTCCCTGGTCGTCTGGCGCCGCCAGCGGTGAGTCGCGCGGCACGGTCTGTCTGAGACACCGTGTCGCAGACAACGTCCCGGACCCCTGTCGCCGAGACGCCGCGCCGGATAGCCTTCGCGCACGGCCGACGACGGCGTCGGGCGGGACGGCAGGGGAAGCGCTGTGGACTGGTTGCTCGAGTGGGTCCGGGACTGGGCCTCGCACGTGCACTGGGTCCACTTCCTCACGATCCCGGTCTTCACCGGCGTCGTGGGCTGGCTGATCAACTGGTCCGGCCTGGTGATGCTCTTCAGCCCGGTGCGCTTCCGCGGCGTGCGCATCCCCGGGATGCGCGAGCTGGCGAGCGTGCTGCCGCGCAAGGTCCAGGAGGTGCCCGGGGTCCTGCAGGGCGGCATCGGCTGGCAGGGGATCGTGCCGGCCCGGGCGGCCAAGATGGGCTCGATCGCCGTCGACAAGGCGATCGCCAAGCTGGGCACGCCGGCGGAGTTCTACCAGCAGCTCGAGCCCGAGAAGATCGCCGAGCACATCGTCACGGTGTTCCGCCCCGAGCTGCCGCAGCTCGTCGACGAGGTCATGCGTCGCGAGCACCCGCGGCTGTGGCGCGACCTGCCCCGGCCGGTCCGGCAGGCGGTCATCGACCGGGTGCAGGCCCAGCTCCCGAGCGTGGTCGGCAACGTGACGCACGAGATCGGCGTCCACATCGACCAGATCCTCGACCCCAAGATCATGGTCATCGACCACTTCCGCGAGAACCCTTCGCTGGTGGTGCGGATCTTCCGCGACTTCGGCCAGCGCGAGCTCAACCTGATGGTGACCTTCGGCTTCGTCTTCGGCTTCCTGCTCGGCATCCCGGTCGCCTTCATCGACAGCATCTTCGGCCTGTGGTGGGCGCTGCCGGTGATGGGCGTGATCGTCGGGTGGATCACCAACGCCCTCGGCATGTGGCTGATCTTCGAGCCGCCCGAGCCGAAGCGCATCCTCGGCATCCCCGTGCACGGGCTGTTCCTGCGACGCCAGGACGAGGCCGCGGAGGTCTACGCCCGGATCATCGCCGAGGACGTCATCACCCTCGAGCGGATCGGCGACTTCATCCTCGAGGGCCCCAGCGGCGACCGGACGCGGCAGATGCTGGCCACGGCGCTGCGCCCGGCCATCGAGAAGGCCGCCGGCCCCGCCCGTGCTGCCGTGCGCGTCGCGATGGGTCCGGCGCGCTTCGACACGATCCGCGACAGCGTCGCGGAGGAGGCGGTCAGCCGCACGCTCACCCCGTTCAAGGACCCCGAGTTCAGCAGGCAGCAGTCGGAGAAGATCAGGGTGCTCATCGCGCGGCGGACCAAGGAGCTGCCACCCCGCGACTTCGTGGAGATGATGCGCTCAGCGATCAAGGAGGACGAGTGGATGCTCTACGCCCACGGCGCGATCATGGGGCTGGCCGGTGGCTTCCTGCACCTGTGGATCTTCGGGGTGTCCGGCGGATGAGCAACGGCACCGAGCGTCGACCCGAGTCCTCCGTACGCGGTGGGGGCGAGCCCCCACGCGCGCTGTCGGAGCAGGTCGCCCCTGTCGTCGAGGCGCTGCCCGGCCTGGCGCGTGTCGCGGCCTCCGCGGCCTGGCACACCGGCGAGTGGGGCGTGCGCAGCTACGTCCGCTCCGCCAAGCGGCTCGCCCGGGCGGCCACCGACCGCGACGAGGCGGCCCACCTGGCCCAGGAGGCCACCGAGGCGGCCCAGGTCGTCTCCGACCTCGCCCGGGCGGTGAGCGGCGGCACCCCGGTGGGCACCGCGCTGCTGCGTGCCGCGGAGTCGCTCGGAGCGGTCCGCGAACCGGCCGGCCGCCCCGCGAGCCCGGTCGTGCCCGGTGGGTTCGTGGACGCCGAGGAGCCGCGCGCCCAGTCGCTGCGCGAGCGGGGGGCGGAGCTGCTCGAGCGCTCCCGGGACGTGTGGTCCAGCGAGGCCGGCCATCCGGCGTACGAACGGATGCTGGGGGAGCTGGCCCCCGACGAGGCCCGGATCCTGCTGCTGCTGCTGGAGAAGGGGCCGCAGCCCAGCGTGGACGTGCGCACCGGCGGCCCGATCGGGATGGTCTCCAGCCAACTGATCGCGCCGGGGCTGACGATGATCGGGGCCCGGTCGGGTGCCCGCTACGTCGAGCAGGTGCCGGCGTACCTCAACAACCTGCACCGCCTGGGCCTGGTCTGGTTCAGCCGCGAGCCGCTGCGCGACCCGATGGAGTACCAGGTGCTCGAGGCGCAGCCCGACGTGCTGGCCGCGATGCACTCGGTGAAGTTCGCCAAGGTCGTGCGTCGCAGCATCCACCTCACGCCGTTCGGCGAGGACTTCTGCCGCACCGTGCTGGTCGACGAGCAGGCCGCTGGGCAGACCTTCCCCGAGCACCAGGCTCCGCCCGAGGACGCAGGCGGCGCCGAGGAACGAGGCGCCGGCGTCGCGTCCGAAGGTCGAGCGAGGCCGCGGCCGAGCTAGCGAGGACGCGCTGGCCGTGTCGAGACCCGGTGACGTACCCGCCGACGGTGATGTGGGCAGTTCGGCTCGGCCGCTCGCGAAGCGAGCGTCCGACCCGGACCCCTGACCACGCCCCCGCCCGGGGGGTGGCCAGGGGTCGGTGCTCCCTGAACTGCGGAACGGCTCTAGGACTGGTCTGGAGACGGGTCCTGCAGGGCCGGTCCGCCCGCTCCCTCCACGGGCGGCTCGGAGAGCGGCGGCTCGGCGACCGCCATCAGGGAGATCGTGAAGACCGAGCCGCCGTACTGGCCCGGTCGGTAGGAGACGTCGCCGTTCTGCGCCTCGGCGAGGGTCCGCACGACGTAGAGACCCAGGCCCGTGCCGGTGGCGACGGTGCCGGTGGCACGGGAGAACTCCTTGAACAGCTGCGCGCGGAACTCCTCGGGCACGCCCGCGCCGCGGTCGACGACGTCGATGGCGACGTGGTCGTCCTGCTCGCTGTCGGGCCGGATGCGGATGGTGTACGGCGCCTCGCCGTACTTGATGGCGTTGCCGAGCAGGTTGCTCACCATCTGCTCCAGGCGCAGCGGGTCGGCGCGGACCATCCGGTCGTCCTCGACGACCACCTCGACGTCGATGCCGTAACGGTCCCCGGCCACCGACTCCACGACCGTGCGCGGGTCGAGCGGCGTGAGGTCGATGCGCAGGGTGCCGCGCTGGATCTGGGCGGCGGTCAGCAGGTCGGCGGTGATCGAGTCCAGCATCCGCGCCTGGCGGGCGACCGAGGACATCAACCGCGCCTGCATCTCGGAGTCCAGCTGCTCCTCGCCGTCCCAGCCGCTGGCCTCCGCGATGCCGCAGATGACCGCGACCGGGCCGCGGATCTCGTGGGCGGTCGTGGCGATCGCGCGGCGCAGCAGGGCCACGTCGTCGGAGGTGGAGTCGAGGTAGACCAGCAGCGACCAGCCCGTACGCCGGATGGTGGCCCGGCAGGTGCCGCCCTCGAGCTCGACCTCGAACGAGGCGTCGGCGTCGAGGCGGTGGTAGGCCACGAGCGTCGCGAGGTTGGGGGCGCTGAACCCCAGCGGGGTGCCGGGACTGGTCTTGTTGACCAGCAGCCGCTGCGCGGTGGTGTTGGCGTAGACGATCCGGAACAGCGGCTCGTCGGCGAGCTCGAGGATGCCGACCGGCGCCATGCTCATCGCCTGCCACCACGAGATCGAGGACGCCGAGACGCCGCCGGGGGTGGAGGGGGAGCTCGGCGAGGCCGGGGCGGGGACGTGGCCGGTGGCCGCCCCGCTCGCGAGCGGCTGTGGGGACGTACCCGCACGCGCCTGGGGGTCGGCCTCGCCGAAGGTGGGGGGCAGGGGGGCCATGCTCTCGGAGGCGTCCAGCGGGGGGACGACCGACAGGGAGCGGGAGGGCCGGGGCTTGGTGCCCGCGGTCATGTCCCGGACGTAGTCGAGGATCGAGTCGAGCGAGGCGCCCTTCTGCACGTAGCCGTCGGCCCCGTTGGCCAGGGCCCGCTCGGACATCTGGGTGGCGCCGAAGCCGGAGAGCACGATGATCTTCGCGCCGGGCACGGTGCGACGGATTGTCGGCAGCGCCTCGAGGCCGTCCATCACCGGCATCGAGAGGTCCAGCAGGACCACGTCGGGGTGCTCGGTGCGCACCAGCTCGATGCCGGCCTTGCCGTCGCCGGCCTCGCCCACGACGTCGAACCCGCCCCGGTTGAGGGCGAGGCGCAGCAGGTCGCGCAGGTCCGCGGTGTCGTCGATGATCACCGTGCGAAGCGGTCGCACACGGGTGGCGGGGCTCATGGTCATGGCCTCTCAGGGTCCTTCTGCTGCGGTCGGTCCTCGCCCGGTCCGGGGTCGGCCGACGGGGGTGGTGAGGCATCAGCGCCCACGGTGGCGGCGCTGCTGCGGACGAGGTCGAGGGCGTGGTAGCTGCTGCCCAGGAGGTCGGTGATGATGCGGCTGGCGGAGTCGATGGAGACGGCGAGCGACTCCTGGGCCCGCTTGTGGTCGTCGAGGTCGAGGGCCATCTTGGCGACGACCAGGCCCTGCAGGACCGTGTCGTTGAGCTCGAGGGCCTGCTGCTCGCGCTGGCGCAGGTCCTGGAAGAGCTGGGCGCCCTCCATGAGCGAGGAGTAGTTGCGCCGCAGCGTCCAGTAGTAGACGCCCACGACCGCGCCCACCACGTCCCACAGCGAGAGCGGCCAGTCCCAGGCCTCGCGCATGGCGTAGCCCTGCGGGTCGTCGATGCCCAGGGAGGGCAGCGCCATGTGCACGGAGTGGATGCCGTGGTGCACCGCGCAGGAGAAGAAGATCGACGCGGTGGCCGCGCCGAGCGGGTTGCTGCGCAGCTGGCCCGACCGCGCGAGCGGGACGGTGATCGCGAGCGAGATGAACACGTAGGCGACGGCGATGATGCCGTTGCAGATCATGCCGATGACCCAGGGCTCCATGGTCGTCACCTCCTCCTCGTCGTGGTCGGGTGGACCGGTCGTCTCGTGCGTGCGGGTGGGCTGCTGCGTGGGGTGGCCGGGGGCCGTGGGCTCATCCGCCCGCCCCGCTCAGGGACAGCACCAGCAGTGCCAGGACGGACACCACGGCGGTGGTGGTGGCCCCGCGGTGCCAGTCGACCCACGCCGGCAGCCGGAGACCGGCGTACGACGTGGGTGGACGGGCGCGCAGCAGCGCTGCGCACGCGGCGACCACCCCGAGCTCCCACGCCGCGGCCGTGAGGTCCCAGGGACCGACCGGCTCGGGCGTGGGCATGAGACCCAGGGGCAGTCCCCAGGCCCGGGTGGCCGCCCAGAGGACGACGCACCCGAGATTGAGCGCCATCCCGGCCCGCAGCAGGGCGGGGGTGACCGAGCGCAGCACGAGCGCGGTCCAGCCGAGCTGGGCCAGCGCCGCGCCGGCGAAGAAGAGGCCGAACAGCGTGGCCTCGCGGAAGTGCAGGGGTCCCATGGCGGCGTGCACGCCGGCGGCGGCCGTGCTCGACACGACGGCCAGGGGGAGCAGCAGCGAGACGTCGCGGGGGAGCGTGCGGGCGGGGAGGGCCGAGGTCGAGGTCGGGGCCGGGGCCACGGGAGCGGGGGGCTCGAGGGTCGCGAGACGGCCGTGCGCCGCGGCGGTGCGCAGTGCGGCCACGCGGGCCTCGAACGGGTCGCGGGGAGCGGCGTCGGCGACGTGCCGCGCGGCTCGCGAGCCGTGCGGGGTCACCAGCTGGGGCACCAGCAGCCATCCCAGGCCGATGAGGCCGCCGGCCACCAGTGCGTAGTGCACCGTGTGCGCGAGCAGCGTCAGGGTCTCTTGCGACCAGGCAGTCACGGGGTCTCCCTCCCACACCCCGTCTCCCCAGGCGAGGTGGCCTGCCCCACACCGTAGGCGTGCGCAGGCGGTCGGGCGAGGGGAATGAACACTTTCCTCACGCGCCCCGCACGACATCGGTCGATCGGAGGGGAGGGGTGGACACGAACGGGCCATGTTCTCGTAGATTCAGATGACTTGAGTGGAACAGACTCAACTTCTGGTGCGTTGCAGCAGGTGAGAGACACACTCGGTCCAGCCGTCCAGGAGGAGACGCCCATGAGTCAGTTCGGTGCCGACAAGTTCACGACCCGCAGCCGGGAGGCGATCGAGACCGCCCAGGTGACCGCCACCTCGGCCGGCCACTCGGCCACCGAGCCCATCCACCTGCTCGTCGCGCTGCTGTCACAGGAGGACGGCGTCGCCCGCTCGCTGGTGACCAAGGCCGGTGTCGACGCGGCCGCGCTCGTCGCCGGTGCGCGCAGTGCCCTCGAGCAGCTGCCCCGCGCCAGCGGTGCCACCGTCCAGCAGCCCGCGGCCTCGGCCGCGCTGACGCGCGTGCTGGCGTCCGCGCTCGACCTGGCCGCCTCGATGAAGGACGACTACGTCGCGACCGAGCACCTCCTCATCGCCCTGGCCGGCACCGAGTCCAGCGCGCAGAAGGTCCTGGCCGACGTGGGGCTGACCGAGGCGGGGCTGCGGGAGGGCCTGACCGCCGTGCGAGGCAGCCGGCGCGTCACCAGCCAGGACGCCGAGGACACCTACGAGGCGCTGGAGAAGTACTCCGTGGACCTCACGGCCGCCGCGGAGGAGGGCAAGCTAGACCCGGTCATCGGTCGTGACGCGGAGATCCGCCGCGTCGTGCAGGTGCTGAGCCGGCGTACGAAGAACAACCCGGTGCTCATCGGCGAGCCCGGCGTCGGCAAGACCGCCGTCGTCGAGGGGCTCGCCCAGCGCGTCGTCGACGGCGACGTCCCCGACTCCCTCAAGGGCCGCCGGGTGCTGTCGCTGGACCTGGCCGCGATGGTGGCCGGCGCGAAGTACCGCGGCGAGTTCGAGGAGCGGCTCAAGGCGGTGCTGGAGGAGATCAAGTCCGCGGAGGGCCAGGTCATCACCTTCATCGACGAGCTGCACACCGTCGTCGGCGCGGGCGCCGGCGGCGACTCCGCGATGGACGCCGGCAACATGCTCAAGCCGATGCTCGCGCGCGGTGAGCTGCACATGATCGGCGCGACCACCCTCGACGAGTACCGCGAGCGCATCGAGAAGGACCCCGCGCTCGAGCGGCGCTTCCAGCAGGTGCTGGTCGGCGAGCCGAGCGTCGAGGACACCATCCAGATCCTGCGCGGCATCCAGGAGAAGTACGAGGCCCACCACGGGGTGCGCATCACCGACGCCGCCCTGGTCGCCGCGGCCACCCTGTCCGACCGCTACATCAGCGGCCGCCAGCTGCCCGACAAGGCCATCGACCTCATCGACGAGGCCGCCTCGCGGCTGCGCATGGAGATCGAGTCCTCGCCGGAGGAGGTCGACCAGCTGCGCCGCCACGTCGACCGGCTGAAGATGGAGGAGTTCGCGCTGGCCAAGGAGACCGACGAGGCGTCGGTCGAGCGGCTCGCCGCGCTGCGCGCCGACCTCGCCGACGCCGAGGAGGAGCTGCGTGGCCTCGAGGCCCGCTGGGAGCGGGAGAAGTCCACGCTCGAGGGCGAGGGCGAGCTGCGCCGCCAGCTCGATGCCCTGCGCATCGAGGCCGAGCGGCTGCAGCGCGAGGGCGACCTCGGCCAGGCCAGCGAGATCCTCTACGGCCGCATCCCCGCGCTGGAGAAGCAGATCGCCGCCGCGGCCGACTCCGTGGAGGAGGGCGACCTCGAGCCGCTGGTCGGCGAGGAGGTCGGCCCCGAGCAGATCGCCGACGTCGTCGAGGCCTGGACCGGCATCCCCACCGGCCGGCTGCTGGAGGGCGAGTCCACCAAGCTGCTGGAGATGGAGGCGGTCATCGGCGAGCGCCTCATCGGCCAGCGTGAGGCGGTCACGGCCGTCAGCGACGCCGTACGCCGCTCGCGGGCCGGGATCTCCGACCCGAACCGGCCCACGGGGTCGTTCCTGTTCCTCGGCCCGACCGGTGTCGGCAAGACCGAGCTCGCGAAGGCGCTGGCGGACTTCCTGTTCGACGACGAGCGGGCGATCGTGCGGATCGACATGAGCGAGTACTCCGAGAAGCACGCGGTCTCGCGGCTGGTCGGTGCCCCTCCGGGCTATGTCGGCTACGACGAGGGCGGTCAGCTGACCGAGGCGGTCCGCCGCCGCCCGTACTCCGTCGTCCTGCTCGACGAGGTCGAGAAGGCCCACCCCGAGGTCTTCGACATCCTGCTGCAGGTGCTCGACGACGGTCGGCTCACCGACGGCCAGGGCCGCACCGTCGACTTCCGCAACACGCTGCTGATCCTCACCAGCAACCTCGGCTCGCAGCACCTCGTCGACCCGCTGCTGGACCCGGAGAAGCGCAAGGAGTCGGTGCTGGCGGTCGTGCGGTCGGCCTTCAAGCCGGAGTTCCTCAACCGGCTCGACGAGATGGTCACCTTCGACGCGCTGTCCAAGGACGACCTGACCCACATCGTCGACCTGCAGCTGGCGCTGCTGGAGAAGCGGCTGGCCGTGCGCCGGATCAGCATCGCCGTCTCCGACGCCGCGCGGACCTGGCTGGCCGACGTCGGCTACGACCCGGCGTACGGCGCCCGCCCGCTGCGCCGGCTGATCCAGTCGGCCATCGGCGACCCGCTGGCCCGGATGCTGATCAGCGGCGAGGTCACCGACGGGGGCACGGTGTCGGTCGACGTCGGCGACGACGGGCTGGTCCTCTCCGCCGGCTGAGGCGCACCCGTCCGGTGCGCTCGGAGACGGGAACGCTCCCGTCCGGGCGCACCCCCGGCGCCGGGATCCACCCCTTCCGCTCCTTCGTCGCTCCAGGGGGGCCGATCCCGCCACCCGCCGCCGGGGGTGCGCCCGGCCGTCCGCGTCCCCACCTCAGCGGCGGGACGCCCCGACTCAGCGGCGGGCGGCGGCGAGCTGGGGGCCGGTGAGGAAGAGCGCGTCGTCGAGGAGGGCGCCCCGCAGGTCCGCGCCGCGCAGGTCGGCGCCCAGCAGGTCGGCGGGGCCGAGGTCGACGCCCGAGAGGTCGGCCCCGATCAGCAGGGCGCCGCGGAGGCCGGCGCCTCGCAGGTCCGCACCGCGCAGGTCGGCGCCGGCCAGGTCCGCTCGGGAGTGGTCCGGGCGTCCGGGTCCGCGCACCCGGAGCGAGGCGGCCCCCAGCAGCTCCCCGCAGGTCTCGTGCAGCTCGTCGAGGTCGGCGGTCAGCAGCTCCAGCGGCGGGGCGTCACGGAGGGTCCACAGCTGCTCGGCGAGTGCCGCCGCGGCAGGGTCGGGGGAGCGCCGGTCGACCTCCTCGAGGTGCAGCAGCATCTCGTGGAGCAGCCGCTGCGCGGACAGGACGGCTGCCATCTCGCCGAGGTCCTCGACCTCGCGCCACGAGCGGCCCCCGTAGGTGACCGCCGTGAGGTGCTGCCCCGCACCGAAGCACTCGAAGGTCGCGCAGCCCGACCAGCCCTTCTCGACCAGGTCGGCGTGGATGCCGCAACGGTCGTCGGCGAGGAGGTTCCGGCACGGCACCTGGCCGGGCTTGTCGGCCCCGAACCCATCGTCGCGGCGGTAGGGCAGCAGGACGCAGCACAGCCCGGTGCACGCCGAGCAGTCCGCGGTGAGGGCGGCGGCGCGGCCGTCGCCGAGGGAGTCCGGGAGCACCCGCCCATCATCCCCGTGCCCGTCGAGCCGGACGGACCGGGCACCCGGCGTACGACGGTGGGGGCTGGGCGCACCCAGCGGTCTGCTGGAATGGGGCCGTGCCGAACCCCCACGACCGCCCCCGCCAGGTGACGATGGCCGGCTGGGTGACGATCCTCGGATCGGTCCTGGTGATCCTCTCCGTGTTCGCCCAGATCGGCTCCCTGGACTCCCTCGACACGCGCCGCGGCATCGAGGAGCTGCTCGCGAACCCGCCCCTGGACGCGCTGGACCTGGAGGTCACCTCCGTCCTCGACGTCGTCCGCCTGCTCGCGACGGTGACCGGCGCGCTGGCCGCGGCCACCGCCATCCTGGGCTGGCAGGTGATGCAGCGCAGCCGCTCGGCCCGGCTGGCGCTCACGGTGCTGGCGGTGCCGCTGTTCCTCCTCGGCTTCGTCACCGGCGGCTTCGCGACCTCCCTGGTCGCCGCGGCCGCCGTGATCCTGTGGCTGCAGCCCTCACGCGCATGGGTCAACGGGGACCCGGTCCCCGAGCGCTACCTCCGCCCGCCGTCCGAGGCGCGGCGCGACCGCGACGCCGGTGACGCCGGCGACGACCGGCCCTCGGGCACCGGCTGGCCCCCGCCGCTCCCGCCGCAGGACGCCCCCACGGATGGTCCCGCGCAGGGGCGGCCCGACGGCCCCGCGCCCTACACCGGCTTCGGCCAGCAGCCCGGCCAGCAGCCTGGCCAGCAGCCCGGTCAGGAGTCGGGCCAGTTCCCCGGGCCGCAGGGCGGTGCGTGGCCCCAGCAGCTCCCGCCGTACGCCGCCGGCGACCGCGCCCCGCGGGGACCCGCTCCGCAGCCGCTGCGCGCGGGGCTGGTGATCACCTGGGTGACCTGCGCGATGGTGCTGCTCGGGCTCGGGCTGAGCGTGGTCGCGATGGCGATCGACCCGTCGCTGGTCGACGACGAGATCCAGCGCGCGATGGACGAGCAGCCGGCCATGGCCGCCGAGGTGACCGTCGAGCAGGTGCGGATCGCCCTCTTCGTGGTGCTGGGCGGCTTCGCCCTGTGGGCGCTCCTGGCCGCCGGTCTCGCGGTCCTCGCCTGGGTCGGCCGCTCATGGGCCTGGATCCTGCTCTGCATCTCCGCCGGCCTGGCCGCGGGTCTCTTCCTGGCCGTCACCGTGCTGGGCGGGCTGGTGGCCGTCGTGGCCCTGGCGGCCTCCTCGGGCACGCTGGCACTGCTGATCAGGCCCGAGGTGCGGGAGTGGTACCGCCGCTGAGGCACGGACCGGCGCCTCGTGTGGCCCAGCGCGGCCCATGGACCGCGCTCAGCCACACGAGCCGGCCCTGGGACAGCGTCAGCGGGCGAGGTCGGCCGACGCCAGCCGCTCGATCCCCTCGGTGATCACCTCGCCGGTCTTGCAGAACGCCCACCGCACCAGGTGCCGCCCGGCCGCGGGGTCGCCTGCGTAGAACCCCTGCAGCGGGATGGGGACGACCCCGGCCCGCTCGGCGACGCCGAGGCTGAAGGCCCGCCCGTCCTCCCAGCCGAGGTGCTCGACGGCGGTGACGGTGAAGTAGGTGCCCTCGCTCGTGCGGGGCGCCAGCCCCACCGAGCGCAGCCCGTCGAGCAGCAGGTCGCGTCGCGCCTGCAGGTCGCGGGCCAGCTCGAGCGGCCAGTCGGGCTCGTGGTCCAGCGCGTGCGCGACCGCCGGCTGCAGCGGCGAGCCGGAGGTGAAGGTCAACCACTGCTTGGCTGCGAGCACGGCGGCGACCAGCGGTGCCGGGCCGGTGGCCCACCCGACCTTCCAGCCGGTGAAGGACCACGACTTGCCCACGCTGGAGAGGGTGAGCGTCCGCTCGCGCATCCCCGGAAGGCTCGCCAGCGGCACGTGGCCCTCCGACGACAGGGCGTCGTCGAAGACCAGGTGCTCGTAGACCTCGTCGGTCACCACCAGCAGGTCGTGCTCGGCCGCGACGTCGGCGACGGACTGCAGCTCCTCGCGGGTCAGCACGGTCCCGGTCGGGTTGTGCGGGGTGTTGAGCAGGATCATCCGGGTGCGGGGCGTGATCGCCGCTCGCAGCTCGTCGGGGTCGGGGCGGAAGTCGGGCGCGCGGAGCGTCACCCCGCGGCGTACCCCGCCGGCCATCGCGATCATCGCGTCGTAGGAGTCGTACGACGGCTCCAGCACCACCACCTCGTCGCCGGGCTCCACGAGCGCGAGCAGGGCGGCCGCGATGCCCTCGGTCGCCCCGGTCGTCACGCAGACCTCGGTGTCGGGGTCGAGGTCGATGCCGTGGTGGCGCTGCTGGTGCCGGACGATCGCCTGGCGCAGCGCGGGCACCCCGATGCCGGGGGCGTACTGGTTCGCGCCCTCGCGCAGCGCCTCCACCGCGCGCTCGACCACCGAGGCGGGGCCGTCGACGTCGGGGAACCCCTGACCGAGGTTGACCGCCCCGGTGCGCACCGCGAGGGCCGACATCTCCGAGAAGATCGTCGGCGGGATCCCGGCCAGGCGGGAGGCGAGCAGCGGACGATCAGTGGGGGCCACCATGCCCACCACCGTAGACACGATCGCCTGCGCGCCCTGTTGAATGTCCCCCGTGACCGACGCGAACGCCACGGACCCGGCGCTGGCCGCCGACATCGACGCCCGCTGCCGCCTGACCGGCACCTTCACGCTGCGCTCGGGGCAGGTGGCCGACACCTACTTCGACAAGTACCTCTTCGAGGCCGACCCCGTCCTGCTCAAGCGGGTGGCCGAGCAGATGGTGCCGCTGCTGCCGGAGGACACCGAGCTGCTCGGCGGGCTCGAGCTCGGCGGCGTGCCGATCGCGACGGTGGTCGCGCAGCTGACGGGCAGGCCCGCGCTGTTCGTGCGCAAGTTGGCCAAGGAGTACGGCACCTGCAAGCTCGCCGAGGGCCCCGAGGTGTCCGGCCGCCGGATCACGCTGATCGAGGACGTCATCACCACCGGTGGCGCGGTCCGCGACGCCACCCGCGAGCTGCGGGCGGCCGGCGCCATCGTCGAGACCGTGGTCTGCGCGATCGACCGCAGCCCCGAGGGGGAGAACCCGCTGGCCGACGTCGGCCTCGACGTGCGCCCCGTCCTGACCCGCGCCCAGCTCGACGCCGCGTCCCGGGCCGCCGGCTGATGACCGCCTCCGACGCCGCCGCCGAGCCGGTACGCCGCTCGCGGGCCCTGCTCCCGCTCGACCTGCTCCGCGGCTTCCTCATCGGGATGGCCGAGCTGGTGCCCGGCGTCAGCGGAGGCACGGTGGCGCTGGTGACCGGCGTCTACGACGAGCTCATCGACTCCGCGTCGCACGTGATCGGCGCCGGACGCCAGGCCGTCTCGGGTCGGCTCCCGGCGGTGCGGACCGAGCTCGCGCGCACCGACTGGTGGTTGGTGCTGCCGGTGCTGGTCGGCATGGCGGCGGCCGTGCTGACGGTGGCCGGTGTCATGGAGTCCTTCGTCTCCGACCACCCCGAGCACGCCCGCGGGCTGTTCTTCGGCCTGGTGCTGGTCAGCATCCTGGTGCCGATCCGGATGCTCCCCGACGCGACCCGGCCGCGCTGGGTGGATGCGCTGCTCGTCGTCGCTGTCGCCGTGGCGACGTTCCTCGTCGTCGGCCTCGCGGGCGCGGGTGCGACCGCGGACCCGCCGCTGGTGCTGGTCGCCCTCGCGGCCTCGGTCGCGATCTGCGCGCTGGTGCTGCCCGGGGTCTCCGGGTCGTTCTTCCTGCTGACGGTCGGGCTCTACACGACCACCCTGGACGCGGTCGACTCCCGCGACCTGGTCTACGTGGGGGTCTTCGCGGTGGGTGCGATCGGCGGGCTCGTGGTCTTCGTGCCGGTGCTGCGGCACCTGCTGCACGCGCACCGCCGCACCACGCTGCTGGTGATGTCGGGCCTGCTGGCCGGGTCGCTGCGCGCGCTGTGGCCCTGGCAGGAGGTGCCCGAGGGTGCTGCGGGGGAGGCACACGGCCCGGGGGCGCTGCTGGCGCCGTACGACCCGGTGGGCGGGCCGGTGCTGCTGATGCTGCTCGGGGCGGCCGTCGTGGCCGCGCTGCTCAGCCTCGAGACCTGGCGAGCTCGCGCCGCCACTCGATGACCAGCGGGATCGCGAAGACCGCGAGGATCGCGAGCAGCGCGAAGTCGAGGTTGTCGCCGAGCCACTTGATGTTGCCGAGGAAGTAGCCGAGCAGCGTGATGCCGACGACCCACAGCACCGCGCCGACGAAGCTCCACACGAAGAACACGCCGCGGTCCATCCGGGTCGCGCCGGCCACCACGGTGATGAAGGTGCGCACGAAGGCCACGAACCGGCCGAGCACCAGCGCGACCGCGCCGTGCTCGTCGAAGAACTCGTGGGTGCGGTCGAAGTGCTTGCGGCGCAGGAACCGCCCGTCGCGCTCGTAGAGCGGCGGGCCGATCCGGCGGCCGATCTCGTAGCCGGCGACGTTGCCGGCGAACGCGGCCAGCACCATCAGGACCATCGCGATCGTCAGCTCGGTGGCGACACCGCCGGGGAACAGGTCGATCTGCTCGGTGGCGATGAACAGCCCGATGCTGAACAGCAGGGTGTCGCCGGGCAGGAACGGGAACAGCAGCCCGCACTCCACGAACAGCACCGCCAGGCTGATCCAGAAGAGCGCCTCCCCGAAATGACCCAGCCACCACTCCAGGTCGAGGAACTCGATGCCGAACAGGAGCGGCTCGATCCCCATCACCCGTTCAGCCTAGCCAGCACCCCCGACTACCGTGCGGGGGTGTCGCGAATCGAGCAGCCCCCGGCGGGACCGGCGGAGCCCGCCGAGGAGCGGTCCCCGGCCGAGGAGGAGCGGCGGGCGCCGTACGACCCGATGCCGCACGGTCCCGACGAGGTGGGCGTCGGCCCGTGGCCCGGCGAGTGGCCCGAGGGCGAGCACTGGGACCCCGCGCTGCTGCGTGACGGCGACCGTCGCAACGTCGTCGACCGCTACCGCTACTGGTCGATGGAGGCGATCCGCGCCGACCTCGACACCCGCCGCCACGGCTTCCACGTCGCCATCGAGAACTGGCAGCACGACTTCAACATCGGCACCGTCGTCCGCTCGGCCAACGCCTTCCTCGCCGCCGAGGTCCACATCGTCGGCAACCGCCGCTGGAACCGCCGCGGCGCGATGGTCACCGACCGCTACCAGCACGTGCGGCACCACCCCACGGTCGAGGACCTCTCGGCCTACCTCCGCGAGCGCGACCTGCCGTTGCACGGCGTGGACAACCTGCCCGGCTCCGCGCACCTGGAGACGCTCGCGGTGCCGCGGGAGGTCTGCTTCCTCTTCGGGCAGGAGGGGCCCGGGCTCTCCGCGGCCGCCCGCGAGGCCTGCGACGCCACCTTCTCCATCGCCCAGTTCGGCTCGACCCGCTCCATCAACGCCTCGGCCGCGGCCGCCATCGCGATGCACACCTGGGTCGTCCAGCACGCCGACCTCTCCCACGACGACACCTGGCGAGGCTGAGCGCTCCTCGCGCCTCGACCAGCGGAGGGCTGAGGCCTGCTCGACCAGAGGCGCCGAACGCGAACGCCGGGCCGGACCACGAGGGTCCGACCCGGCGTACGTCGGGGGAGGGAGAGGCTCAGCGGCAGGCGCGCCGCAGGTCGAGCTTCTTGACCTGGCCTCGGTCGATGAAGACCTTCTTCGAGGACCGCACCTTGCCGCCGACCTCGCAGGTCAGCGTGTAGGACTCCTTCGAGCCCTTCGTCCGCTTGGTGACCGCGTCGAACCGGTCCAGCTGCAGGGTGTAGCTGGGCGAGACCGAGGCGTAGTTCAGCACGCGCAGCACGTAGGTGCCCGCGGCCGCGTCGACCAGCTCGACCTGCTCCTTCTCGCCCGGCAGGTTGCCCGAGCTGCCGACCTCGACGAGCTCCTCGCCCTTCTTGAGGTAGACCTCGAGGTCGAAGTCGTCCGGCGTCGGCCAGTCCAGGTCGATGCGGAGGAGGTCGGTCTTCTCGGTCACGACGTACTCGTGGTCGACGCTGCCGATGACCGGCTCGGTGGGGCCGCCCTCGATCGTCTTGCTGTCGAACGGCTCGTCAGCGACGGCCTGGTAGGTCCGCGACCGGACCACGGGACGTGTGGACGGGTTGACGACCCACGAGAAGCGGCCCTTCTTGCTGACCTTGATCGAGGAGTCGAGGAAGTCCTCGAAGCTCGACTCCCACGTGGGCGAGTCGAAGTCCTTGCGCAGCCGGAGGGTCGCACCCTTGGGCGCCTTACCCTTCAGCACGCCGTGGAAGCGCGTGTCGACGGTGTGCTCGAGCGCGGCGAGGTAGGCCTCGCGGTTGCCCTTGCCCTCGTAGCGGCCGGTGCCGAGGTACTCGTCGACGACCTGCGGGAACGGCGGGTGGAACTCGTTGGCGCCGATCTCGAAGGTGTAGCCGAAGCCGCCTGTGGCGTTGTAGGACCAGTCCTCGGTGGTGCCGGTGGTGTCGTAGAGCTGCCAGCCGTGGATGTTGGCGTACCCGTTGGCCGCGGCCATCTTCGCGCCCAGGTTCTTCAGCGCCTTCTCGTCGGGTGCGTTGCCGACCGGGATGCCGTCAGGGCCGATGGTGGTCGGCGAGACGCCGTTGGGCCGCAGGATCAGGTTGGAGAACGTGTGGTTGGAGATGAGCATCGTGACCTGGCGCTCGCGCACCAGCTGCTGGATGTTCTGGGTCTCCGGCTCCGAGAACGGCGCAGGACCGCGGTAGGTCGGGTCGAGGGGACCCGTCTCGACCTCGGCGGGGTTCGGGGTCTGGCCCGCGGCGCCGGGGCCGCCCCAGAAGCCGCCGTAGTTGCGGTTCAGGTCGACGCCCAGCAGGAACCCGCCCGGGCTGGCCAGCGTCGCGCGGCAGGAGCCCGTGGGGATCGACTGCCCGTCGATGACGCGGCAGTTCTTGCGCTTGTAGGCCTGGCCCGGGGTGGCGAGGATGGCGGTCTGGCCACCCAGCGGGTCGACGCCGGTGTCGTTGATGGCCCGCAGGTCCACGAACTCCCCGTCGGTGCGCGAGAGGTCGAAGCCGTCGGGGTTCACCACAGGCACGACCATCACGCGCGCCTTCTTGAGCAGCCGGGTGATGCGCTTGTCCTTGCCGAAGTTGTTCACCAGGTCGAAGGCGAACTCCATCGCGAGCTCGCCCGAGGGCCACTCGCGGGCGTGGTGCAGCCCCATCAGCAGGAAGGTCGGCTTGCCGCTGTCGGCCTTGGTGACGCCCTTGCCGATCTCGATGCCGAAGATGTCGCGGCCCTCGACGCTCTGCAGCGGGAGCGTGAAGCCCTCGACGAGCTTCGGGTTCTCCTCCGCGAGGGTCACCATGTCGGCGTTGTAGTCCTCGAGGGTGCGGTAGGTGTCGCGGCCCGAGGGCAGCGGGGAGACCAGGGTCCGCTCGGCGTAGGCGTCGTTCAGTGCGGCCACCGCCATGCCTCGCCGGATCAGGTCGGGGATGCGGACGTCGTAGGTGAAGCCGGCGGACTCGAGCGCTGCGAGGTCGGCGGGCGTGTGGAGGACGACCTCGACGTAGTCGCGCCCGGCGTGCTCGGTGAGGTCCAGACCGAGGGTCTGGAGCTTCTCCTTGGCGTCCCGGTGCGGGGTGTCGACCGTGATCAGTCGTGGCGCGAAGTACTCCTTCGCCGGATTGGTGGCGCTGGAGGTCGCCACGGGCGTCAGCGGCGCGAGGCCGAGGGCGGCGAGGATCGCCGCGGCCACGAGGGGGCCACGGCGGGATCGGGTGCGGCGGTTCATCGTCGAGCTCCTGGGGTGTCCCGAGTCGGGGGATGGCGGGTTGGAGATGTCAACGCAGGATCGGCCGTCAGGTCACGCACCTGAGGTGCGCCTCACGCGCTTTGCCCGAGCGGCGCCGCGCGTTCAGCAGCGCCGCAGGGTGAGGCGGACCTGCTCGCCGCGGTCGACGCGGACCCTCGTCGCCCGGGCCTTCCCGCGTCCGTCGTCGCAGGTCAGGCGGTACTTCTCCGCGCGCTGGGAGGTCGGCCGGGTCGACGGGTTGACGTGCCAGGTGAACCGGCCGGAGCGGGGGACGACCAGCGTGGTCCGGAGCCGGGCCGGACTGGACCCGTCCCAGGTCGTCGTCGACGCGTCGCGCGTCAGGGTGAGCGTCGCGCCGGCGGGCGCCCGGCCGGTGAGGACGCCGTGGGCGCGGGTGTCGGCGGCGTGCGCGAGGGCGATGAGGTACGCCGCGCGGTTGCCGCCGCCGGGACGGTTGGCGCCGACGTACTCGTCGACGACGTCCTCGAAGGGCGGGTGGAACTCGGTGGGCCCGATCTCGAAGGTGAACCCGAACGCGCCGGTGGCGGCGTAGGCCCAGTCCTCGGTGGTGCCGACACCGTCGTAGAGCTCGTGGCTGCGCTGGTTGGTGTAGCCGTTCTCGGCGGCGAAGCGCGCGCCCAGGCGACGCAGCGCCCGCTCGTCGGGGGCCAGCCCGAGGGGCACGCCGCCGTCGGTGACGTGGTCGGGAGCCCCGGCCCACGGGCGCAGCACGAGGTTGCCGGAGGTGTGGTTGGTGATGAGCGTCGTGACCTGGCGCGACAGCACGAGGTCGCGGACGTTGCGGGTCTCGGGCTCGGAGAAGGCGTCCGCGCCGTGGTGGCGCGGGTCGAGCAGTCCGGCGTGGAGCTCGGTGACGCTCGGGGCGTTCCCGGCGGCGCCCGGGCCGCTCCACCACTGGCCGTAGTTGCGGTTGAGGTCGACGCCGAGGCCGAAGCCCGCGGGGGTGGTCAGCATCGCCGCGCACGTGCCGTCGGGGGTGTCGGCGCCGGCGACGAGCCGGCAGTTCTTGCGGAGGTAGGCCAGGCCCGGCGTCAGCACCTGCGTGGCGACCGGCAGCAGCGTGCCGCTCGGGTCGAGGGGGTGGAGCACGTTGAGGTCGATCAGCCCGCCGGAGGTGCGCGAGAGGTCGAACCCGTCGGGGTTGACCACGGGCACGACGACCACGCGGACGCGGCGCAGCAGCCGGCGCACGTCGCGGTCGGTGCGCTCGAGAGCCACCAGGTCGTGGGCGAGCTCCATCGTGTGCTCGGCCGAGGGCCACTCGCGGGCGTGGTGCAGCCCCAGCATCACGAAGGTGGGGCGGCCGTCGGCGGGGCGCCGGACCCGGTGGGCGATCTCGACACCGTGCACCTCGCGGCCGTCGAGGCCGGGCTCGGGGAGCGTCAGGTGCCGCACGAGCGAGCGGTGCTCGCGGGCCAGGTCGCGCAGCTCGGTCTCGTAGTCCTCGAGGGTGCGGTACGACGTGCGGCCCGACGGCAGCGGGGAGCGGACCGTGCGGGCGGCGTACTCGGCGTCGAGCCGGTTGCGCTCGGCCTCCCGCGCCAGCAGGTCGGGGACCAGCACCTCCGAGGGCAGGCCGGAGGCGTCCAGGCGGGACCGCTCGGCGGCGGTGTGCAGGACGACGTCCACGCCCTCGGTGTCGCCGTGCTCGGTGAGGTCGAGCCCCAGCGCACCCACGGCGTCGGGGTCGGCGTGCACGCGCACCAGCTGCGGGGTCCACGGGCGCTCGGTCGAGACCGCGGCGGGGCTCGGGGCGAGCAGCGAGGCGGCGAGCGCGGCGGAGCCGGCCGCGGCGGCGAGGAGGGGGCGGCGGAGGGGGGCCATGACTGCGCAACGCACGGCAGCGGGCGTGGTGACGGGTCCCGCGGGTTCTGGGACCGGATTCACACGGGGTGCGGGCGCGGGCCGGCCGAAGGGCCGACCCGCGTCCCGGTCAGAACTTCTCGTAGCAGACGACGACCCAGCGGCGGTTCTTGTCGGTGAACCACGACCACGCGAACGACGGGGTGCGGACCTTCTCCGGGCAGCGGTCCAGGGCGACGCGACGGACCTTCTTCTCCGCGCGGGAGTCCTTGGCGGGCACAGAGAGCCAGAAGGAGCTCTTGCTGCGCCAGGCGACGAGGCGGCGCTTGGTCTTGCAGACGGTGCCGTAGAAGTCCTTGGTCATGCAGCGCTGCACGCTGCGCTTCATCCTGCGCTCGGTCACCTCCGGGAGGCCGGCGCCGGTGGTCGACATCAGCTGCTTGCCCTTGACCCGGGCCAGGTCGCAGCGGAACCAGCGGGCGCCGGCCTCGCGCTGCTCCTGCGAGGGCATGAACCAGAACTTCTCGTAGGCCGAGCGGCGGTAGAGCAGGTGGTCGTCGGTCGTGACGCTCTCCCAGGCCGGGGCGCAGCCGGCGACGACGGCCTTGCCGACCTTCCGTCGCTGGTCCCACGACAGGTCGTCGGGCAGCTGGCCCACGCCGACGACCTCGGTGGTGTGCCGGCGCTCGCAGTCGACGTCCTGGGTCGCGGTCTCGCCCATGACGTCGTCCCAGTCCATGGCGGCGCAGGTGCCGATGGCGGGGGCACCGGCCATCGGGTCGGGCTCGACCGGCTCGTCGGCCGCGCCGACGGGCGCGGCGAGCAGGGTGAGGCTGAGCACGGAGCCCAGGACTGGCAGGACGATGGCACGCAGGCGCACGGTGGAGATCCCCCCGGAGAGCTGACGCCCCGAGGGGCGCGGACACGCGGAGACTAGGAGAGGTCCCGGCGGATACGGGCATCGACGAGGGCGGTGACCGCCTCGCGGGCCGGGACGTCGGTGAGCAGGTAGGCGGCCCCGAGCAGACCGTCCGGCTCGAAGGTGATCGCCAGGTCGACGGCGCAGCCGGCGGGGAGCCGGTCCACACGCAGCTCGAGCAGCACCCGGCCCGGGGCCCGGACCGCGGCCTCCAGCACCAGCCGGTGCCCGGTCGCGGTGGTGCCGGCGGCCAGCACCCGCCAGAAGCCGGCACGGTCACCGGCCCGGAGCAACGGCCCGTCGGGCACCGGCCAGCGGCGACCACCGCCGAGGGCCAGCCGGTCGAGCACTCCGCGCACCACGAACGGTGCGGCGTCGACGTACCAGTGGCGGCCGGGGCCGGCGCCCGCCAGCACCGCCCAGGCCTCGTCGGCGGACCGGGCCGACGTCGAGCGGCGGCCGGACGTGCGCAGCGACCGGGGCAGGGGCGGGCGGGGGGAAAGGGACGGACGACCCATCGAGAGCACGGACCCTTCCTACTAGGGTGAGCGGCGTCTGACCCCACCCGAGGAGCGCCACGTGCCCATCGCCACCCCTGAGAAGTACGCCGAGATGCTGGACGCCGCGAAGGCCGGCGCCTACGCCTTCCCCGCCATCAACGTCTCGTCCAGCCAGACCCTCAACGCGGCGCTGCAGGGCTTCGCCGACGCCGGCTCCGACGGGATCATCCAGGTCTCCACCGGTGGCGCCGAGTACCTCTCCGGCCCCACGCGCAAGGACATGGTGACCGGGTCCGTCGCGTTCGCGGCGTACGCCGCCGAGGTGGCCAAGAACTACCCCGTCAACATCGCGCTGCACACCGACCACTGCCCCAAGGACAAGCTCGACGGCTTCGTCCGCCCGCTGCTCGACATCTCCGCGGAGCGGGTCAAGCGCGGTGAGGCGCCGCTGTTCCAGTCGCACATGTGGGACGGCTCGGCCGTGCCGCTGGAGGAGAACCTCTCCATCGCCGGCGAGCTGCTCGAGAAGTGCATCGCGGCCAAGATCATCCTCGAGATCGAGGTCGGCGTGGTCGGCGGCGAGGAGGACGGCGTCGAGAACGAGATCAACGAGAAGCTCTACTCCACCCCCGAGGACGCCATCGCCACCGCGAAGGCGCTCGGCTACGGCGACCGCGGCTACTACATGACCGCGCTGACCTTCGGCAACGTGCACGGCGTCTACAAGCCGGGCAACGTCAAGCTCCGCCCCGAGGTGCTGAAGCAGGCCCAGGAGGCCGTGGTCGGCGAGTTCGGTCTCGAGGCCGGCGCCAAGCCGTTCCACCTGGTCTTCCACGGCGGCTCGGGCTCGACCGCCCAGGAGATCTCCGACGCGGTGGACTACGGCGTGGTGAAGATGAACGTCGACACCGACACCCAGTACGCCTTCACCCGTCCGGCCGCCGCGCACATGTTCCAGAACTACGACGGTGTGCTGAAGGTCGACGGTGAGGTCGGCAACAAGAAGGCCTACGACCCGCGTGCCTGGGGCAAGGCCGCCGAGGCCGGCATGGCGGCCCGCGTCGTCGAGGCCTGCGAGAACCTCCGCTCCGCGGGTCGCTCGCTGGGCTGAGCGCCCCGGCAGCACCGGAGCACCGAGTCGTGCCCCTCAGCGCGCGCCATGGCGCCCGCTGAGGGGCACGACTGCGTCCGGGGTCAGGGTCGCCTGGCACCATGGCGCCCATGAGCATCGGACAGGACCTGATGGCGGGCCCGCCGCCCACCCACCTCCCCGAGGACCCGGCCGCGGCCGCGCTGGCCTCCGGCCAGGACAAGTACGCCGTCGCCAAGCAGTTCCCCGCCAGCCCCTTCGCCTGGGCCGCGCTGGCCGGCCAAGCCGCGGAGGACCAGTCGGACCCCGTCACGATCTATGCCTACGCCCGCGTCGGCTACCACCGCTCGCTGGACATGCTGCGCCGCAACGGCTGGAAGGGCCACGGCCCGGTGCCGTGGGAGCACGAGCCCAACCGCGGGTTCCTCATGTGCCTGGCGCTGCTGGCCCTGGCCGCCCAGGCCATCGGCGAGACCGACGAGTGGGAGCGCTGCTCGGGCTTCCTGCGCGACTCCAGCCAGACCGCGTTCGACGAGCTGCTGACCGACCTGGGCTGAGAGGCGGACTAACCCCGCTGGGCCCCTACTCGCCCCAACCCATCGGGAACACCTCGAAGGGCGCGGCGAAGGCGCAGCCGAGCCGCTGCCCGGTCGCGCGGGCCATCCCCTCGAGGAACTCCCGGGGGTCGAAGTGCTCCCACCCCAGGCCGTCGATGTAGGCCCGGTGCGCCTCGAGGGAGGCCACCCCGGCGTCGAAGGTCGCGGTGGTGTCGACGGCGTGGGTGGCCTGGGGTGATCCGAAGGCCCACACCTCGCCGACCCCGCCCCACTTCTCCAGCGACCCGCCGCCCTCGACCAGCTGCTCGGTGAAGACCCACCGGTTGCCCGCGTCGCGCACGGCGTCGAGGACCGCCTTCCCGACCGCGATGTGGTCGGCCTGGTTGAGGTTGGCCCCGCCCCAGGTGTCGCGGAAGTTGCCGGTCAGCACCACGTCGGGCCGGTGTCGGCGCACCGCCTCGGCGATCGCGCGGCGAAGAGCCACGCCGTACTCCAGGACGCCGTCGGGCAGGCCGAGGAAGTCGACCGTGTCGACGCCGACGACCCGCGCCGACTCGACCTGCTCGGCCTCCCGGACCGGGCGGCACTCCTCGGGCGGCATCGCGTCGATGCCGGCCTCGCCGCTGGTCACCATGCAGTAGACGACCTGCTTGCCCTGGCCCGTCCAGCGTGCGACGGCCGCGGCCGCGCCGAACTCCAGGTCGTCGGGGTGGGCGACCACGCACAGCAGCCGCTCCCAGTCCTCGCGCAGCGTCTCCAGCGGTCCCGGTGCCTCGGTGCTCATGGCGCCATCGTGCTCCTCGACGGAGCTTCTGGCTACGCCCCCGCAGCGGCCCGCGCGATGCGGAGCAGACGCGCCGCGTCGCCGGTCGGCCGCCGGCTCGGCAGCCACACCGCGCGCAGCGTGCGGCTGAGGTCGAGCCCGTCGACGGGCACCTCGACGAGGGCGCCGGCGGCGAGCTGGTCGGCCACGCCCAGCTCGCTGAGCACCGCCGGCAGGTCGCCCTGCAGCGCGGCCGCGCGCACGGCGGCGGTGCTCGCCAGCTCCAGGTGGCCCTCGCCCAGCGGGGCGTCGGCGCGCGCGAGCGCACGGGCCAGGGTGCGCCGGGTGCCCGAGCCCTCCTCGCGCAGCACCAGCTCGGCGGCGGCGAGCTCGGTGGGGGTCAACGGGCTGGTACGCCGGGCCCACGGGTGCTCGGGGGCGACCACGACCACCAGGCGGTCCAGTCCCACCGCGGCGACCGAGACCTCCTGCGGCACCGACGGCGACTCCACGAACCCCAGCGGCACCTCGCCGCTCAGCACCCGCTCGAGCACCTGCTCGCTGTTGGCCACCTCCAGCCGCACCTGGTGCCCGGGCTGCTCCCGGCGGAACCGGGCGATCCACGCCGGCGCCAGCTGCTCGGCGATGGTCAGGCTCGCCACTACCCGCAACCGGGCGGCGCGCTCGGCGGCCAACGAGCGGGCGCCGGTGACGACCCGGTCCACCGACTCCAGGGCCTGGCGCGCCCACGAGACGACGACCTCGCCCTCGGCGGTCACCCGGGAGCCCGCCGGGCTGCGCTCGAGCAGCTGCAGCCCGAGCTGACGCTCGAGCCGCGACAGCAGGCGGCTCGCGTGCGGCTGCGTCATGTCGAGCTCGCGTGCCGCCGCGCCGACCGACCCACCGGCCGCCACGCGGACCAGCAGGTCGAGAGCGACGAGGTCGGGCCTGGTGTCCATGCCCCCAGCGTATGGGCCGGAGCCTCCCCATGCCGCTCCGGCATGGACTCGAGCGCAGAGAGCGGCTAGTGCGGCCGCGTCCGCGCGACGAGGCTGGGGCCATGAGCACCGCCCTCGTCGCCCGGCCGTCGGCGACCACCGCGACCGGGCAGCCCCGGCCGTCGGTGCTGCCCGGCCTGGCGCTCTCCTCCGCTCTCGGGCTCACCGCCTGGCTCACCCATGCGCTGGTCCCCGGCGTGCCGACCACGCTGGTGGCGGTCGTGCTCGGCGCGGCGCTGGCCGGCAGCGGTGCGCTCGAGGGGGCACGCGACACCGCGACGGCCCCGGGCCTGCACGTCGCGTCGCGCCGGGTGCTCCGCGTCGGGGTCGCGCTGCTGGGCCTGCAGCTGGCCCTGACCCAGGTGCTCGCGCTGGGCTGGCCGGTCCTGGCCGTGGTGCTGCTCGTCGTCACCGGCGGGATCGCCGGCACGCTGGCGCTGGGTCGGCTCCTCGGTCTGCGGGGGGAGCTGCTGGTCCTCGTGGCGGCGGGCTTCTCGATCTGCGGCGCGGCGGCGGTCGCAGCCGTCGCCGGCGTACGCCGCAGCCGTGACGCCGACGCGGCGGCGGCCGTCTCGCTCGTGGTGCTGTGCGGCAGCGTCGTGATGGTGGCCCTGCCCGGCGTCGCGCTGCTGGCAGGTCTCGACCCGGTGCAGGTGGGCGCATGGGCCGGGGCCAGCACCCACGAGGTCGGCCAGGTCGTGGTCGCAGGTGGGCTCGCGGGCGGCGGGACGGCGCTCTCGGTCGCGGTGCTGGTCAAGCTCGGTCGGGTGCTGCTCCTGGCTCCCGTCGTCGCCGTGCTCGGGTGGCAGGCGCGACGGGGCGGTCGCGAGCAGGGGGATCGGGCGCCGCTCGTGCCCGGCTTCGTGGTCGCGTTCGTGCTGCTGGCCGTGGCGCGGACCTGGCTGCCGCTCCCGGACCTGCTGCTGACCGTGGCCGGCGGCGTGCAGGACCTCGCGCTCGCCGTGGCGATGGCCGCGCTCGGATGCGCCCTGCGGCCGCGGGTGCTGGGAGCGGTCGGTGGGCGCGGGCTCGCGCTCGCCGCGGCCTCGACGCTGCTCGTCGTGCTGCTCGGGGCGCCGGTGGTGCTGGTCCTCTGAGGAGCGACCCCCAGCCCGGCGCGACCTACGGGGTCAGCAGCGAGCGCACCTTCTCCGACCCCAGCGCCAGGAACAGCGTGGGCAGCCGGGGGCCGCGCTCGGCGGCGACGAGCAGCTCGTAGAGCAGCGCGAAGAAGGCCTTCTGGTCGGCCTTCACCTCGTCGGTCGGTGCGTCGTCGAGACCCATCCCGCGTGCGAGCTTGGGCACGCCATAGATCAGCGCGGTGGTCTCCTCGAGCTCGAGGCGGTCGGGCAGCCGGTCGAGCAGCTGGCGCAGCCAGCGCTCCTCGTCCTCGGAGAGGGAGGCCAGCCGCTCGGCGTCCTTGGTCTCGCGGACGGTCGTGCGGTCCTCGGCGGGGACGTACTCCGACATCCAGGTCATCGCCCGGCCCAGTCGCGGCTCGAGGTCCTCGACGGAGTCGTGGGCGTGGCCGACGTCGCCGACGATGCGGCTGATCAGCTGCGCCGACCCCGCGGTCACGTCGGCGACCGAGCTGAGCAGGCGGAACGGCACGACGACCTTCGGTCGGGGCAGGGTGCCGGCGGCCGCGGTGGACACCGCGCGCTCGTAGGCCAGCACCTGGGCGTCGCGCTTGTCGGGGTTCTCGGCCTTGCGGTTCAGGGCGTCCCACTCGTCGTACAGGCGCACGACCTCGGGCCCGAAGTCGATGTCGAAGGCCTGCTTGGGCTGGCGGCGGGCGTAGAGCCAGCGCAGGATCGGCGCCTCGAGGATGCGCAGCGCGTCGGAGGCGGTGGGCACCCCGCCGGAGGACGACGACATCTTCTGCATGCCGGCGAAGCCCACGAAGGCGTAGGCGACGTAGGAGGGGGCGCGGAAGTCGAAGACCCGCTTCACGACCTCCTTGCCGACGGTGTAGGACGAGCCGGGTGTGGAGTGGTCGAGCCCGCCGGGCTCGAAGTCGACGCCCTCGTAGGCCCAGCGCATCGGCCAGTCGACCTTCCAGACCAGCTTGCCCTCGGGCTGGGTCGCCACGTTGGTGACGTGGGAGTCGCCGCAGGCGCAGGTGTAGGCGAGGTCCGTGGTCTCGTCGTCGTACGACGTGACCTCGACGGTGTCGCGACCGCAGCTGCGGCAGTAGGGCTTGTAGGGGAACCGCGCCAGCGAGCCGGTGCTGGTGGGGGCGTCGTCCTCGTCTGCCACGGAGTCGGCCAGCGCGGCCGCCTCCTGCTCGGACTCCGCGGCGGGCTCGGCCTTCTTGGTGCGGTGCTTGGCCAGCACCTCCTCGATCACGTCGCGGTGACGGATCGCGTGGAGGACCTGCTCGGTGTAGGCGCCGGCGAGGTACTGCTCGGTCTGGGACACCTCGACCATCTCGACGCCGAGCTCGACGAGCGCCGCACGCAGCGGTGCCTTGAAGTGCTCGGCCCAGGAGTCGTGGCACTCCCACGGGTCGGGTACGGCGGAGAGCGGGCGCCCGATGTGCTCGGCCCAGCTCGGGTCGACCCCGGCCGGCACCTTGCGGAAGCGGTCGAAGTCGTCCCAGCTGTGCAGGTGGCGGACCGCCACGCCCCGGCGGCGCAGCTCCTCGGCCACGAAGTGCGGGGTCAGGAACTCGCGCAGGTTGCCCAGGTGGATCGGCCCCGACGGGCTCGCACCGGACGCACAGGTGACGATGCGTCCCTCGGGCAGGCCGTCGGTGAGGGCCTCCTGGCCGCCGGCGTGGCGGATCGCGTCGTCCGCCGCGCGGGTCACCCAGTCGATCGGCTCGGTGCTCTTGCCGCTGGGTCGGGCGGAACCGCCTCGTGACATGGGGTGCTGCTCCTGGTGGGGCTGGTGGGTCCGGGTGGGATCCGGCTGTGGGGCGGCCCGCTCCGGGCCGCGGCCACGCTACCGGGTGGGCGCGGCGGGGGCCCACCTCGCGAGGGTGTGAGACGCGTCGACCGGAACCCGCCGCCGGCGGGGTGCACCGGGGATGTGTGGGGATGCGCTGGGGGATGCGCGAGGGCGTCGGGGCCGTCCCGTGCGGGTGGCTCCGACGCCCTCGAGGTGGGACCGGAGCGCGTTCATCCCCCGACGAAAGGCGCTCCGCACGGACCAGGGCCCGAGCCACCGGGACCCAGCATGCGGATGTCCGGTGCGTGCCACAAGGAGGGTAAAGGCCTCTGGCACCAACCTGTCAGGAGTCGTACCATCGCCAGATGTCGTCCGACTCGGTCATCACCGCCCTGGGGTTCGGCAAGGCCGCCGACCGCGCCTACCACCAGGTGGTGGGGCAGAGCGGGCGCGAGCTGGTCTCGATCGCCCAGTCGGTGCTGCGCACCCCCGAGGAGCTGATGCGCGACCTCGCGCCGCTGGTCGAGCGCGGCATCGCGCAGGTCGAGGACTCCCGGCTCTTCGTCCTCACCCCGGCCGAGGCCGTCGTGCGGATGGTCGAGATCAGCGCCGAGTCGGCGGCAGCGGCCCACGCCCGCCTGGAGGCGGTCGGTCGGGCGCTGCCGCACCTGACCGCCAGCAACGTCCGGCCCGCCGACGGCGACGTCGAGTCGGTGCACCCGGTCGACGGGGAGATCAGCAGCGGCGGCCAGCCGGTCGAGCTGCTGGCCGCCCTGATCCGCGGCAGCACCGGCGACCTGCTGTGGCTGCGCCCCGACCAGTTCCGCAAGCCGCGCGAGGACGCGATGGCCCAGCTCGTGGGCGAGCAGGTCCAGCGCGGACGCCGCTCGCGGGCGATCTACCCGGTGCGGGCCCTGCACGAGGCCGCCGACACCCTCGCGCTGCGGGCCAGCGTGGGCGAGGAGATCCGGCTGCTGCCGCAGCTGCCGACCCGGATGTTCATCATCGGCAGCACCCACGTGATCCTCCCCGAGCCGCTGGGCTTCGTCGACGAGCCGCGCTCGCTGGTGCGCCAGCGCGGCTGGGTGGAGGCGATGACGCTGTGGTTCGAGTGCCTGTGGGAGAAGGCCTCCCCGCTGACCTCGGCCTCCCAGCGCGGCGGCGACGACATGCGGACCTTCCTGCTGCAGCAGCTCGCTGCCGGGGCCCAGGACGAGCAGATCGCCCGCCGCCTCGGGGTCAGCCTGCGCACCGTGCGTCGCCGGGTGGCGGACCTGATGTCCGAGCTCGGCGCGGAGTCGCGCTTCCAGGCCGGTGTCGAGGCGGCCAAGCGGGGCTGGATCTGACCGCCGAGAGGTCACTCATGCACGGCCGAGAGGTCACTCATGCACGGCCGAGAGGTCGCTGGCGCACGGGCCCCGCTGGTGGTCGAGCAGCGAGGTGCGCCAGCGACGATCGGGCGTCGAGACCACGACCGCCGGTCAGCGGCGGGGCAGGACCATCCGGTACGCCGCGGGCTCGACGTGCCAGGTGCGGTGCCGCTCCGGTCCGTAGACCTCGCCGTCGGCCGAGCAGTAGAACTCATCGCCCGACACCGAGACGGTCGAGCCGCGGAGGTAGATGACGTCGTCGCGCTCGGGGTGCTTGCCGCGCACCAGCTGGGCGGCGTACCCCATCCGCGCCAGCGGCCCGATCGAGCGGGCGACCATGACGTCGACCTTCCCGCTCTCGGGGTCGGCGTGCGGGGCGAGCGAGGTGCCGCCGCCGACGTCGGAGCCGTTGCCGACGGCCACCATCAGGACCGGCTGGTCGAAGTCCACGACCCGCTCACCGTCGACCTCGACGCAGAGCCGGACGTAGGGCGGCTTGACCGCCGCCATGGCGGCGCCGATGGGGTAGCCGAGCTTGCCGAGGTTGACCTTCCCCACGCCGACGCTGTGCAGACGGTCCTTCCAGACCGAGGCGCGGCGGCTGGCCTGGGCCCCGGCGCCGGCGTGGACGTGGTTGACCACGACCTCGCCGACCTCGTCGACGACCAGGTCCACGGGCCGGACCTCGCCCTCAAGGACGACGCGGGCGGCCTCCTCGATCTCGAGGGGGATGTCGTTGCCCCGCGCGAAGTCGTTGCCGGTGCCCAGCGGCAGCAGCGCGAGCGTGCGCTCGGCGAGCTCGTGGCGACGGTGCAGCGCGGAGACGACGGCGTGCATGCTGCCGTCGCCGCCGGCCACCACGATGGTGCGCGACCCGGCGCGGTGCAGGACGCCGTTGAGCTCGCCGGGGTCAGAGGTCGCCGCGACCTCGACCGACGTGGCCTCGCGCAGCACGGCCAGGCCCCGCTCGAGCGTCTCCTCGTCGGCGGTGCCGGCGTCGCTGTTCTTGATGACGAGCAGGGGCTCCACGACGTGCGAGCGTAGTCGTCGGCGGGTCTCCCCGGGGGGTGAGGTGGGGGGTGAGGTGGGGGTCGGGCCGACGCATCGGTACGCCGGCCCGACGGTCCGCGGGCGGGCGCGACAGGCTCGGGCGGACCGGATTTTGGTAGCGTTGCGCCGCAAGAGCCCCGGCGCGCCTTGTGCCGGGCTCTTCGCGTTTCCCCGGCGCTGCCAGCGCCGGGACCGCAGTGTCCGGCAACCAGAAAGTAGCGAGCAGATGCCCGCGATCGCCATCATCGGTGCCCAGTGGGGAGACGAGGGGAAGGGCAAGGCCACCGACCTGCTCGGCTCCAGCGTCGACTACGTCGTGAAGTTCAACGGCGGCAACAACGCCGGCCACACCGTCGTCATCGACACCCCTGACGGCAAGCAGGAGAAGTACGCCCTGCACCTGCTGCCCTCCGGCATCCTCACCCCCGGCTGCACCCCGGTGATCGGCAACGGCGTCGTGGTCGACCTCGACGTGCTGATGGAGGAGCTCGACGGCCTCGAGGCCCGCGGTGTCGACACCTCGAAGCTGGTCGTCAGCGCCAGCGCCCACGTCATCGCCGACTACAACCGGACCCTGGACAAGGTCACCGAGCGCTTCCTCGGCTCCCGCCGGCTCGGTACCACCGGCCGCGGCATCGGGCCGACGTACGCCGACAAGATGAACCGCATCGGCATCCGCATCCAGGACCTCTTCGACGAGAAGATCCTGCGCCAGAAGGTCGAGGGCGCCCTCGAGCTCAAGGGCCAGGTGCTGACCAAGATCTACAACCGCCGCGCCCCGCTGGTCGACGAGACCGTCGCCGAGCTGCTCAAGCACGCCGACCGGCTGCGCCCGATGGTGCGCGACACCGGCCTGCTGCTCAACCAGGCGCTGGACCGCGGCGAGACCGTGCTGCTCGAGGCCGGCCAGGCCACGCTGCTCGACGTCGACCACGGCACCTACCCGTTCGTCACCTCCTCCTCGGCCACCGCCGGCGGCGCCTGCACCGGCTCGGGCATCCCGCCGATGCGGATGGACCAGGTCATCGGCATCGTGAAGGCCTACACCACGCGCGTGGGCGAGGGGCCGTTCCCGACCGAGCTGTTCGACGACTCCGGCGAGCACCTGCGCAAGGTGGGCGCCGAGTTCGGCACGACGACCGGGCGCCCGCGCCGCTGCGGCTGGTACGACGCGGTCATCGCCCGCTACGCCGCGCGGGTCAACGGCGTCACCGACTTCGTGCTCACCAAGCTCGACGTGCTGACCGGCCTCGAGCAGGTGCCCGTGTGCGTGGCCTACGACGTGAACGGCGTGCGCCACGACGAGATGCCGGTCAACCAGACCGACTTCCACCACGCGGTGCCGATCTACGAGTACCTCCCCGGCTGGTGGGAGGACATCTCCGGCGCCCGCACGTTCGCCGACCTGCCGCAGAACGCGCAGGACTACGTGCGTGCGGTGGAGAAGATGTCCGGCGCCCGGATCTCGGCCGTCGGCGTCGGCCCCTCGCGGGACGCCACCGTCGTCGTCCACCCGCTGATCTGACCCTCCCCACGGCTGAGAAGGACCCTCGCGTGAGCTCGTCCCCCCTGACCTGTCTCGTCATCGGCACCGGGGGGCGCGAGCACGCGCTGGCCCGCGCGCTCTCGCTCGACCCCGGCGTCGGCGCGGTGCACGCGGCGCCGGGCAACCCCGGCATCGCCGCGGTCGCCACGCTGCACGACGTCGACCCGCTCTCGGGGGAGTCGGTCGCCGACCTCGCCCAATCGCTGGGTGCGGACCTGGTCGTCGTGGGCCCCGAGGCGCCGCTGGTGGCCGGGGTCGCCGACGTGGTGCGTGCGCGGGGGATCGCGGTCTTCGGTCCTTCGGGCGCCGCTGCGCAGCTCGAGGGCTCCAAGGCGTTCGCCAAGGAGGTCATGGAGGCCGCCGGCGTCCCGACCGCCGCGGCCATGGTCTGCACGACGCCGGTCGAGGTGCAGGCCGCGCTCGACGCCTACGGCCCGCCCTACGTCGTCAAGGACGACGGCCTGGCCGCCGGCAAGGGCGTGGTCGTCACCACCGACCGCGACGCCGCCGTCGACCACGCCGCGCAGTGCGAGCGCGTGGTGATCGAGGAGTTCCTCGACGGGCCGGAGGTGTCGCTCTTCGCCCTGTGCAGCTGGAACGAGGCCGACGGGGCGACCGTCTACCCCCTGCAGCCCGCCCAGGACTTCAAGCGCATCTTCGACGGCGACGAGGGCCCCAACACCGGCGGCATGGGCGCCTACACCCCGCTGCCGTGGGCGCCCGAGGGCCTGGTCGAGGAGGTGCTGCGCGACGTGCTGCAGCCCACCGTCGACGAGATGGCCCGCCGCGGCACCCCGTTCTCCGGGCTGCTCTACGCCGGTCTGGCGCTCACCTCGCGCGGCGTGCGCGTGGTCGAGTTCAACGCCCGTTTCGGAGACCCCGAGACCCAGCCGCTCATGGCGCTGCTGGACTCCCCGCTCTCCCCGCTGCTGATGGGCTCGGCCACCGGCACGCTCGCCTCGGTCCCCGCGCCCACCTGGAAGCCGGGTGCGGCCGTCGCCGTCGTGATGGCCTCGGCCGGCTACCCCGAGTCCTCCTCCAAGGGCGACGTGATCCGCGGGCTCCCCGACGCGGAGGCGCTCGAGGGCGTGCACGTCATCCACGCGGGCACCGCGATGGTCGAGCGGGCCACGGTCACCGCCGGCGGACGCGTGCTCGCAGTCGTCGGGACCGGTGGTTCCCTCGGCGAGGCGCGCGAGGCGGCGTACGACGGGGTGAGCTGCCTCGAGTTCGAGGGCGCCCAGCACCGCACCGACATCGCGGCGAAGGCAGCGGCCGGCGAGGCGTGAGGTTCATCGGGGCGCCGATGGAGGTCACGGCGCCCCGACGCAGGTGCATCGGTGAGGCGTGAGGCCCCCGCCCCGGACCACGATGTGCCCCGCACGGACGGACACGCGACAATGGCCGCCGTGACCGTCCCGAACGTCCTCGCCACCCGTTACGCCGCCGCCGACCTGGCCGAGATCTGGTCGCCCGAGCACAAGATCATCCTGGAGCGCCAGCTCTGGGTCGCGGTGCTGAAGGCCCAGAAGGACCTCGGCATCGAGGTCCCCGAGGGCGTCGTCGAGGCCTACGAGGCGGTCGTGGCCCGCGGCGAGGAGGCTGTCGACCTCGACTCGATCGCCGCGCGTGAGCGGATCACCCGCCACGACGTGAAGGCGCGCATCGAGGAGTTCTGCGCCCTCGCCGGCCACGAGCACATCCACAAGGGCATGACCAGCCGCGACCTCACCGAGAACGTCGAGCAGCTGCAGGTCAAGCAGTCCCTCGCCCTCCTGCGCGACCGCGCCGTCGCCACCCTGGCCCGGCTCGGCCGCCTCGCCGCCGAGCACGAGACCACCGTGATGGCCGGCCGCTCCCACAACGTCGCCGCGCAGGCGACGACGCTGGGCAAGCGGTTCGCGACCGCCGCCGACGAGATGCTGGTCTCCGTCGAGCGCGTCGAGGACCTCCTCGCCCGCTACCCGCTGCGCGGCATCAAGGGCCCGATGGGCACCGCCCAGGACATGCTCGACCTCCTCGACGGCGACGCCGACAAGCTCGCCGACCTCGAGCAGCGCGTCGCCGCCCACCTCGGCTTCGAGCGGGTGCTGACCAGCGTCGGGCAGGTCTACCCGCGCAGCCTCGACTTCGACGTGCTCTCCGCGCTGGTCCAGCTGACCGCCGGCCCCTCGAACCTCGCGACCACGATCCGGCTGATGGCCGGCAACGAGATCGTCACCGAGGGCTTCAAGGAGGGGCAGGTCGGCTCCTCGGCGATGCCGCACAAGATGAACACCCGCTCCTGCGAGCGCGTCAACGGCCTGGCCGTCGTCACCCGCGGCTACCTCTCGATGGTGGGCGAGCTGGCCGGCGACCAGTGGAACGAGGGCGACGTGTCCTGCTCCGTCGTACGCCGCGTCGCGCTGCCCGACGCGTTCTTCGCCGTCGACGGGCTGTTCCAGACCTTCCTCACCGTGCTCGACGAGTTCGGCGCGTTCCCGGCCGTGATCCAGCGCGAGCTCGACCGCTACCTGCCGTTCCTGGCCACCACCAAGGTGCTGATGAGCGCGGTGCGCAACGGCGTCGGCCGCGAGACCGCCCACGAGGCGATCAAGGAGGCCGCGGTCGGCACCGCGCTCTCGATGCGCCAGGGCCAGGCCGAGAACGACGTCTTCGCCAAGCTCGCCGCCGACGAGCGGCTCGGGCTCACCCAGGCGCAGCTGGAGGCGCTGGTCGCGGAGCCGATCAGCTTCACCGGTGCGGCCGTCGCGCAGGTGCAGGCGGTCGTCCGGGCCGTGGAGGCGCTGTGCGAGCGGCACCCGGCGGCTGCGGCGTACTCGCCCGGCGCGATCCTCTGACGTCGCTGCCGGGTTTGTCGGCCGGCCGCCCACTCGCGCCGCTCCCGCTCGCTGCGGCGGACACCTCACCCGGGTGAAACATCCGACGTGTTGACTGGTCCGCATGGCTGAGGAGACCCGTACGCCGGAGACCGCCGACCTCATCGAGGCCGACCGCCGCGAGCCCCGGGTGTCGGCGTTCGCGGGGGGCGTGTCCTCCGACGAGCAGCACGCCTCGCTGCGGGCGTCGGTGCGCCAGCTCGGCCGACTGCTCGGTGAGGCGATCAGCCGGCACCAGGGCCCGGAGACCCTCGCGCTGGTCGAGCAGGTCCGCGAGCTCTCGCGCGACCCCGACGACGGCGACCTGCACGCGCTGCTCAGCGAGCAGGACGACGCGACGGCCGTGACCCTGGCGCGCGCGTTCACGGCGTACTTCCAGCTCGTCAACGTCACCGAGCAGCTGCACCGCTGGCAGGAGGTGACCGAGGACGGCGAGGGGCCGTTGGCCGCGACGACCGGTCGCATCCGTGAGGCGCTCGACGAGGGCAGCCTGAGCCCGGAGCTGCTGACCGAGGTGCTCGGCCGGGTGGAGTACCGCCCCGTCTTCACCGCCCACCCCACCGAGTCCACCCGCCGCACCGTGCTGCGGCTGCTGCGCAAGGTCGCCGCGACGATCGCCGCCGCCGAGGACCCCCGCCGTCGCCCCGGAGACGACGCGCGCACCGAGCGGCGCCTCGCCGAGCTGGTCGACCTGCTGTGGCAGACCGACGAGCTGCGCATCGCCAAGCCGCAGCCCACCGACGAGGCGCGCACCGCGCTCTACTACCTCGCCCAGATCGCCCAGCACGTCATCCCCGGGCTGATGGAGGAGCTGCAGCACCAGCTCGGCACCGTCGGCGTCGAGCTGCCCGCCGACGCGCGGCCGCTCCGCTTCGGCACCTGGGCCGGCGGCGACCGCGACGGCAACCCGTTCGTCACCCCCGAGGTCACGCTCGAGGTGCTCGGCCTGCAGCACGACTTCGGGCTGCGCGAGCTGGTCCGCCAGGTCGAGGAGCTGCTCACCGAGATGAGCGCCTCGACCCGCGTCGTGGACGTGACCGAGGAGCTGCAGGAGTCGCTGGCCGCTGACGCCGAGGCGCTGCCGATCACCTACTCCACGATCAAGCGGCTCAACGCCGAGGAGCCCTACCGCCTCAAGCTGAGCTTCGTCCGCGTCCGCCTCCAGCGCACCCGCGACCGGCTCGCGAACGGCACCGCCCACGAGCCCGGCCGCGACTACCTCGGGTTCGCCGAACTGCTGCGCGACCTCACGCTCGTGCGCGACTCGATGCTCGCCGACGGCGACACCCTCACCGGCAACGGCGCGATCCTGCGGATGATCCGCACCGCCACCGCGACCGGCCTCGGCATGGCGACCCTCGACGTGCGCGAGCACAGCGGCAAGCACCACGACGCCCTCGCGGAGCTCTTCGACCGCACCGGCGAGCTCGACGTGCCGTACGCCGACCTCGACCGTGAGCAGCGCATCGAGCTGCTCTCGCGGGAGATGGCGGGTCGGCGCCCGCTCGTCGGCGCCGGGCACCCGCTGGGTGACGGCCAGGCCGCCGCCAGCCTGGAGCTGATGCAGACCCTGCGCACGGCCCTGGACACCTACGGTCCCGACGTCGTCGAGACCTACATCGTGTCGATGGCCCACGACGTCGACGACCTGTTCGCGGTCGTGGTGCTGGCCCGCGAGGCCGGGCTGGTCGACACCGGTGCGGAGGGGGAGGAGGCCGTCGCGCGGATCGGGTTCGCCCCGCTCTTCGAGACCGTCGCCGAGCTCGAGGTGGCGGGGCCGCTGCTCGAGCGGCTGCTCTCGGACCCGGCGTACCGTCGCGTGGTCGCCGCCCGCGGCGACGTGCAGGAGATCATGCTCGGCTACTCCGACTCCTCCAAGGACGCCGGCATCGCCGCCTCGCAGTGGCAGATCCACCGCGCGCAGCGCGCGCTGCGCGACATCGCCCGCGAGCACGGGGTGCGGCTGCGGCTCTTCCACGGCCGCGGTGGCTCGGTCGGGCGCGGCGGCGGCCCGACGGCGGAGGCGATCCTGTCCCAGCCCTACGGCTCGCTCGACGGGCCGATCAAGGTGACCGAGCAGGGCGAGGTCATCTCCGACAAGTACCTCCTGCCCGAGCTCGGTCGCTACAACCTCGAGGGCGCGCTCGCCGCCGTGGTCGAGGCGTCGGTGCTGCACCGCACCTCGCTGCTGCCTCAGGAGGTCCTCGACGACTGGAACGGCACGATGGACCTGGTCGCCGGGAACGGCCAGACCGCCTACCGCGGGCTGGTGCGCGACGAGGCGCTGGTGCCGTTCTTCGTGACCGCCACTCCCGTCGACGAGCTCGGCAAGATGAACATCGGCTCCCGCCCGTCCAAGCGCCCCGGAGGCGCCGGCGGCCTCGACGACCTGCGCGCGATCCCGTGGGTCTTCGGGTGGACCCAGTCGCGGATCATCCTGCCCGGCTGGTTCGGGGTCGGCTCCGGCCTCGCGGCCGCTCGTGAGGACGGCCGGCTGGAGACGCTGCAGGAGATGTACGGCTCCTGGAACTTCTTCCGCACCTTCCTCTCCAACGTGCAGATGACGCTCACCAAGACCGACCTCGACATCGCCGGTCGCTACGTCCGCACCCTCGTGCCCGACGAGGCGGCCGGCATCTTCGACGTCATCCGCGCCGAGCACGAGCGCACCGTGGAGGAGGTGCTGCGCGTGACCGGCCAGTCCGCGCTGCTGGAGCAGGCGCCCGTGCTGCGCCGCACCCTCGAGCTGCGCGACCACTACCTCGCGCCGCTGCACGCGCTCCAGGTCTCGATGCTGGCCCGCTCCCGCGAGGCCGTCGGCGACGACCCGGACGCCTCGGCGCCCGAGGACGTCCAGCGCGCGCTGTCGCTGACGATCAACGGCATCGCCGCCGGGCTGCGCAACACCGGCTGATCCAGGCGGGTCGTAGCCGCACGGACCCAACGACGTCATCGGTCACTCACGCCCGCGTGGGCAGGCCGGACTGGTCCCGTTCGGTCCGTCCGGCTACGAGCGAGCAGAGGTCACGACCGCAACGAGCGGACCGCGACGGCCAGCGAAGCGGCGACCATCAGCGCGGCCACGACCAGCGCCGCGCGCAGGCCGGCGGCAGCGTCGTACGACGCGGCGACGACGGTGTAGGCGGTGACGCCCGCGGCGGTGCCGAGCGCCGAGCCGATGCGTTGGCCGGTCTGCAGTGCGCCGCCCGCGGCGCCGCCCATCCGCGGCGGGACCTCGTCGAGGGTGAGGGTGATGTTGGGCGAGATGACCGCCCCGCCGCCGAGCCCTGCCACGAACAGCAGCGGGGTGAGCACCCACCCGATGCCGGCGCCGTCCTGCCCGGGCAGCACCACGGCGAGCGCGATCACCGACAGCAGCACCACGACGAGCGCGGCGACGGTCAGCGGGCGCCCGACGCGGTTGACCACCCGCCCGGCGAGCGGCGAGGAGATCGCCGAGCCGCCGGCGAACCCGGTCAGCACCGCGCCCGCCGCCAGCGGCCCCAGCCCCAGCTCGGCCTGCAGGTGGATGGCGAGGACGAGCACCAGGCCGGTGAAGCCGGTGAAGTACAGGCTGCCGACCGCGATGCCCTCGGCGAACCCGGGGGTACGCCGGAGCAGGCCGACGTCGAGCAGCGGCGCACCGCCCCGCGCCACCACCCGGCGCTCCCACCGCACGAACCCCCACCCCAGCGCCGGCACCGCCGCGAGCAGGACCAGCCAGCGGTACCCGCCACCCTCCAGGCTCACCAGCGGGTAGATCACGCACAGCACCGTCAGGCCGAGCAGGAGCGCGCCGACCAGGTCGAGCCTGGGGTCGTCGCCCTCGGAGGAGACCTCGGACGGGACGATCCGGGCGACCAGCACGAGCGCCACCAGTCCGACGGGCACGTTGACCCAGAAGATCCAGCGCCAGCCGTCCTCGCTGCCCGCCAGGGTGATGATCAGCCCGCCGAGCACGGGGCCGAGCGCGGACGAGATCGAGACGACGAAGCCGAAGAGGCCGAAGGCCCGTCCCCGCTCCGCGCCCCGGAAGAGCGTCTGGATGAGCCCGGAGTTCTGCGGGGTCAGCAGCCCGGCGCTGATGCCCTGGAGCAGCCTCGCGGCCACCACGAGCTCGATGCCCGGGGCGATCCCGACGAGCGCGCTGGAGACCACGAACCCGGTCAGGCCGACCAGCATCAGCCGCCGTCGCCCGAACGCGTCGCCGAGCCGCCCGCCGATCACGAGCACCAGCCCGAAGCTCAGCGCGTACCCCGACACCACCCACTGCACCGCGGCCGCCGACGTGTCCAGCCCCGACTGCATCGAGGGGATCGCGACGTTGACGATCGTGACGTCGAGCAGCGACATGAAGCCGACGACCAGCGACACCGCGAGGATGCGCCAGCGCCGCGGGTCCGGCTCGTACGCCGTCCCCCGCTGCCCCGCCGCGTCCTCGCCCGTCGCGGGCTGCGCCTGCTGCTCGACCACGACCCCCAGCCTCTCCCCGCGCCCAACACCCACCCGGGTCCGGAGTGATGAGGCGTGGCGGCGGCCACTCGGGGGAGGGCGACGAACCGACCGACGTGGCGGACGGGGAGCGGTGCCGCGACCATAGGAGGCATGTCCACCCCCGTCACCGTGAGCATCACCCGGCACCTCGACCCCGGCCGCGAGGTCGAGATGACCAGCTGGCTGCAGGCGGGTACGGCGCTGGCCCAGCGCTTCCCGGGGTTCCTCGGCGCCGGGTGGGTCCGGCCGGAGGCCGACTCCGAGACGTGGCACATGCTCTACCGGTTCGCCGACGCCGAGTCGCTCCAGGCGTGGGAGGACTCCCCGCAGCGACAGTGGTGGCGCGACTCCGCGGCCGGGCTGGGCGTCGTGGAGAGCCGGGTGGAGCGGCGTACCGGCATCGAGGGCTGGTTCGACGAGCCGCACTCCCGCGACATCCGTGACCTCCGCGTGGGCACGAAGGCGCCGCCGCGGTGGAAGCAGGCGGTGACCATCTTCCTCGTCTTCTACCCGCTGTCGGTGCTGGTCAACTGGCTGGCCGGCGAGGTCGGGGTCAACGACCTGACGCTGCTGCTGCGCGTCTTCCTGGTCATCGCGGTGATGACGCCGACGATGACGTACTTCGCGCTGCCGTGGATCACGCGGCGGATGGAGTGGTTCCTCCAGGGGCAGCCGCCGCCCTGGCGCCGCTGATCAGACTCGCCCGCGGCGGCCCTAGGCTGGGGCCGTGGCCGACCTGAACATCCCGCCCGCTCCCGCGATCGCCGGCACCCGGCACGTCCACTCCGGCAAGGTGCGTGACCTCTACGAGGTCACCGAGGGTGAGCACGCCGGCCGCTTCCTCATGGTCGCCAGCGACCGTCTCTCGATCTTCGACTTCGTGCTCGACACGACGATCCCCGACAAGGGCGAGATCCTGACCCGGATGTCGCTGTGGTGGTTCGAGCAGCTCGCCGACCTGGTGCCGCACCACGTGGTGTCCACCGACGTGCCCGAGGCCGTCCGCGGCCGCGCGGTGATCTGCGAGAAGCTCGACATGTTCCCGGTCGAGTGCGTCGCCCGCGGCTACCTCACCGGCTCCGGCCTGATCGACTACCGCGCCACCGGCGAGGTCTGCGGCGTCCCCTTGCCCGGCGGCCTGGTCGACGGCAGCCGCCTCGAGCAGCCGATCTTCACCCCCGCCACGAAGGCCGAGCTCGGCGACCACGACGAGAACGTCTCCTACGACGCCGTCGTGGCGACCATCGGTGCCGACGACGCGGCCACCCTGCGCGACCTGACGCTGCAGGTCTACGCCCGAGCCGAGTCGCTGGCCCGCGAGCGCGGCATCCTGCTGGCCGACACGAAGCTGGAGTTCGGGCGGAGGTCGGACGGGGCCATCGTCCTCGGCGACGAGGTGCTCACCCCCGACTCCAGCCGCTTCTGGCCGGCCGACGACTACGAGCCCGGCCGCACCCAGCCCTCCTACGACAAGCAGATCGTGCGCAACTGGGCGCTGTCGCCCGAGTCCGGTTGGGACAAGGCGTCCGGGGAGGCGCCGCCCGCGCTGCCGGCCGAGGTCGTCGAGCGCACCCGGTCGCGCTACATCGAGGCCTACGAGCGCCTCACCGGCCAGAGCTTCTGAGCGCGGGTACGACGATGCGCACCGTCGGCGGCACCGTGCCGTTCCCCGTGCCGGCCGAGGTGGCCTTCGACTACCTCGTCGACCCGGCCAACCGCCCCCAGTGGCAGTCCAGCCTCGCCGCCGTCGAGGACGTCGCCGGGGAGGTCGGGGTCGGCCAGACCTGGACCGACGTCACCAAGCCCGGGCTGCGCCCGGCGATGCGCACCACCTCCTACGACCGGCCGCGCCAGTGGTCCGAGGACGGCACCTGGAAGGCCGTGACGGCCGCCCTGGACCTGGAGTTCGTCCCGACCGGGACCGGGTGCGACGTGCGGTTCCGCTTCCGCATCACCGGGTCCGGGCCGGTGCGCGGGATCGGGCTGCTGGCGTCGTACGCCTCGGTGCTGCCGGTGCGCGCCGACCTCAAGAAGGCCGCGCAGATCCTGGGGTCCCGGAGCCGCTGACGCAGGGCGCGACAGGTCGTCGCTGTGGCGGGATCCAGCACCAGCACCGATCTTTGGACGGCAGCACTGCCCGCGTTGGTGACCGGTCGGTAGGTTGGCGCCGAACCCGACGTGACGGAGGCCACCTGTGACCAGCTACAACCTCGCGAGCCTGCTCGAGACCAGCGCTGCGACGTACCCCGAGCGTGACGCCATCGTCTTCGGCGACACGCGCCTGAACTACGCGACCGTCAACACCCTGGCCAACCAGGTCGCCGGCGCGCTCGCCGAGCGCGGCATCGGCCACGGCGACAAGGTCGCCCTGTCGTGCCCGAACCTGCCGTACTTCTCGATCGTCTACTACGGCATCCTCAAGGCCGGCGCGGCCGTCGTGCCGCTCAACGTGCTCCTCAAGGGTCGCGAGGTCGCCTACCACCTCGCCGACTCCGAGGCGAAGGCGCTGTTCTGCTTCCAGGGCACCCCCGAGCTGCCGATCGGTGAGGCCGGCCACGAGGGCTTCACCGCCACCGAGGGTTGCGAGCACTTCTTCATGATCACCGCCGACCCGGCCGCGGCCTCGCCGATCGAGGGCACCACCACCCTCTTCCAGGCCATCGGTTCGCAGGCGCCGACGTTCGAGACCGTCGCCACCGACGAGGACGACACCGCGGTCATCCTCTACACCTCCGGCACCACCGGCCAGCCCAAGGGCGCCGAGCTGCGGCACCGCAACATGCGCGACAACGCGCTCTCGGGCGAGGCGCTGTTCGGTGCGAGCGCGGAGAACCCCGACACCTACCTGTGCGTGCTGCCGCTGTTCCACTCCTTCGGCCAGACCGTCATCCAGAACGGCGGCTTCGCCTACGGCGGCACCGTGGTGATGCTGCCCCGCTTCGAGGCCGAGCCCGCGCTGGGCCTGATGCTCAAGGAGCAGGTCACGTTCTTCGCCGGCGTCCCGACGATGTACTGGGGGCTCCTCGGTGCCCTGACCCCCGAGGTCGACGTCGAGACCCTCGCGAAGAACCTCCGTGTCGCCGCCGCCGGCGGCTCGGCACTGCCGGTGGAGGTGCACAAGGACTTCGAGAAGAAGTTCGGTGTCACCATCCTGGAGGGCTACGGCCTCTCGGAGACCTCCCCGGTCGCCTCGTTCAGCCCGTACGGCGAGCCGCCGCGCGTGGGGTCGATCGGCACCCCGATCCCCGGGGTGGAGATGTGCCTGCTGCAGGCCGACTCCTGGGAGCGGGTGCCCGAGGGCATCGAGGAGGACGGCAAGAGCGCCGTCGGCGAGATCGCGATCAAGGGCCACAACATCATGAAGGGCTACTACAACCGCCCCGAGGCCACCGCCGAGGTCCTCGGCACCGTCGACGGCACCGACGGCTGGTTCCGCTCCGGCGACCTGGGTCGCAAGGACGCCGACGGCTTCTACTACATCGTCGACCGGTCCAAGGACATGATCATCCGCGGCGGCTACAACGTGTACCCCCGCGAGATCGAGGAGGTCCTGATGACCCACGAGGACGTCTCGCTGGCCGCGGTCATCGGCGTCCCCCACGAGTCCCACGGCGAGGAGGTCAAGGCGTACGTCATCCTCAACCCCGGCGCCACCACCACCGCCGAGGAGCTCGTCGCGTGGGGCAAGGACCAGATGGCCAACTACAAGTACCCCCGCCTCGTCGAGATCGTCGAGAACCTCCCCATGACCGCCACCGGCAAGATCCTCAAGCGCGAGCTCTCGTGAGGCTGATCCTCCTGACGGCCGCCGCCCTCATGACCGTGGGCGGCGGCCTCTGGTGGTACGGCTCGCCCGACGCCCCGTTCGGCCCCCTCCTGGCCGGCCTCGGCGTCGCCCTGTTCATCGTGGTGCTGCGGCCGAGCCGTCACTGACGCACGGCCGAGAGGTCGCTGGCGCACGGCCGAGAGGTCGCTGGCGCATGGCCGAGAGGTCGCTGGCGCATGGCCATGCGCGAGTGACGGTTGGGCCGTGCGCGAGTGACGGTTGGGCCGTGCGTGAGTGACCTCTCGGCGGTCGGTCAGTCGAAGGGGTTCGGGAGGGCGCCGGGGAGGCCGGTGAGGAGCTCGCGGGCCCGGGCGGCGGACTTGTGCTCGACCAGCACCTCGTAGCGGGTGGCGACCACCTGGGTGACGGAGGAGAAGTCGCGCTGGCCGCGGGTGGCGGCGTAGCCCATCAGGGCGAAGATCAGTCCGAAGAGCGCGCCGATCAGCAGCGGCGGCAGCAGCGCCGCCAGCGCGGACTCGTCGGTGAGCAGCACGAAGATGAGCCCGACGAACAGCCCGAACCACGCACCGGAGGCCGCCCCGCTCAGGGCGACCCGCCCGGTGGTGAGCCGGCCGGTGATCTTCTCGACCCGCTTGAGGTCGGTGCCGACGATCATCAGCTGCTCGACGGGGAACTCCTCGTCGCTGAGGAAGTCGACGGTGCGCTGCGCCTGGGCGTAGTCGTCGTAGACCGCCAGGGACTGCGGGAACTCCAGGCTCAGCGGTGAGGCGAGGTTCGGGCGCTGCTGGCTCATGCCTCCAGTGTGCCGCAGCCACCCCACCCGGTCGCGCCCGTGGAACCGCGCGGGCAGCCGGTCGTGCTGCGCGTCACCGCAGCCAGCGTCGTACGCCGGAGGCCAGCGCGCTCGCGAACCGCTCCTGCCCGGCGGGGCTGGTCATCACCGCGGCGTCGCCGGCGTCGCGCATGTTGCCGAGCTCGACCAGCACCGCGGGCATCTGCGAGAGGTTGAGCGTGGCCAGGTCGGTGCGCAGGTCGAGCCCGTCCCCGCCGGCCACGTAGGTCGCCCGGGCGAACCCGGCGTCCTCCAACGCACCCCGCAGAACCTCCGCGACCCGCAGCGACGCCTCGTCGCCGGCGATCACGTGGAACCCGTGCGCGCCCGCGGCGTACGACCCGTCGCCGTGCACCGACACCTTCAGGTCGGCGCCGTCGGCGTTGCCGGCGGTGCCCCGCTCGTCCACGCACGGCCCCCAGCGGTCGGGGGAGTCGCCGTCCCGGGTCAGCATGACCGTCGCGCCCGCCCGGCGCAGCCGCTCGGCGAGCCGGCGGGAGACCTCCCAGGTGAAGGTCGCCTCGGCGTAGCCGGCGTCGGTCGCCGTCCCGCTGGTGTTGCACGCCTTGCGGAAGCCACCCGCCTCCACGAGCCGGGCGGTCTCGGCGGGGAAGCGGGCGTTGCCGAGCTGGTGCCCAGGGTCGATCACGACGTGCCGGCCGGCCAGCGGCAGCGGCCGGAGGACGTGGCCGGCCACGACCTCCTGGGGCGGTGCGACCTCGTCGGCGCCGGCGGGGCCCGAGCCGAGCACGGACCCGAGGGCAGCGGCAGCGCACAGCGCGAGCAGGAGCGGCACGACGGCCGCGGCTCGGGGGCGCCTCATCGCGCGAGGGTATCGCCCGTCGGCACGCCCGAGGGCCCCGATAGGATCGGCCCCGGTTGTCCACCCCTGAGCCAGGAGCTGCCCCGTGGCCCGTGTCGTCGTCGACGTGATGCCCAAGCCCGAGATCCTCGACCCCCAGGGCAAGGCCGTGCTCGGTGCACTGCCGCGCCTCGGCTTCTCCGGCGTGACCGACGTCCGCCAGGGCAAGCGCTTCGAGCTCGAGATCGCCGGCGAGATCACCGCCGAGGTCCTCGCCGAGGTCGAGAAGATGGCCGAGACCCTGCTCTCCAACCCCGTGATCGAGAACTTCGCGGTCCACGTCGAGGACGACGTCACCCCCGGCGCCGGAGCGCAGGCGTGAAGATCGGCGTCGTCACCTTCCCCGGCTCCCTCGACGACGTCGACGCCGCCCGCGCGGTCGGCCTCGGCGGCCAGGAGGCCGTCGCCCTCTGGCACGGCGACCACGACCTCAAGGGCGTCGACGCGGTCGTGCTGCCCGGTGGTTTCTCCTACGGCGACTACCTCCGCTGCGGCGCCATCTCGCGCTTCTCCCCGGTCATGACCGAGGTGATCGAGGCGGCCCGGAAGGGCATGCCCGTCCTCGGCATCTGCAACGGCTTCCAGATCCTGTGTGAGTCCCACCTGCTGCCGGGCGCGCTGATCCGCAACGACCACCGCAGGTTCATCTGCCGCGACCAGCGGCTGCGCATCGAGAACGACCGCACCGCCTGGACCTCCGCCTACACCGCGGGCCAGGAGATCACCATCGTGCTGAAGAACGGCGAGGGCGGCTACGTCGCCGACGAGCCCACGCTCGACCGGCTCGAGGGCGAGGGCCAGGTCGTCGCGCGCTACCTCGACCTCAACCCCAACGGCTCGGCGCGCGACATCGCCGGTGTCACCAACGAGCGCGGCAACGTGGTCGGCCTGATGCCGCACCCCGAGCACTCCGTCGAGGAGCTCACCGGCTCCGGCACCGACGGGCTGGGCTTCTTCACCAGCCTGGTCGAGTCCGCGTTCGCCTGAGTCCCGCCCGCACCATGACCCCCGCGCTGCTGTTCCGTCGCGTCGCGATCGCCGAGGCCATCACCTGGGCGCTGCTGCTGACCGGCATGTTCCTCAAGTACGTCACCGAGACCACCGAGCTCGGCGTGCGCGTCTTCGGCATGCTCCACGGTGTCGTCTTCGTCGCGTACGGCGTCGTCACGCTCGTCGTCGCGGTCGACCAGCGCTGGCGACCGGGCCGGACCCTGGTCGCGCTGGCCTGCGCCGTGCCCCCGTTCGCGACCGTGCCGTTCGACCGCTGGCTCGAGCGCCGGCACCCGCTGGCCGACTCCTGGCGCCTGCGCGCCACCGACCCCGCCGGCCCGCTCGAGCGTGTCGTCGCCTGGCTGGTCCGCTCGCCGGCCCAGGGCGTCGCCGCGGGCCTGGTCGCCGTCGCCGCCCTCACCGGCCTCGCGCTCCTGGTCGGTCCGCCCACCTCCTGACCCGCTCGCCGGTCGAGGTGCGAGCGGAGGCTCAGCTGCGCAGGCCCTTGCGCAGCTTGCGCCAGACGCGCTTGTTCACGACGCCGGAGGCCTCCATGCCGATCCGCTCCTGCCAGTCCTTGACCGCCGGCTCGACGCCGGGGCCGTAGACGCCGGTCACGACCAGGGTCGCCTTGGGCGAGGCGGCGTTCAGGGCGCGCTGGAGGCGGCGTACGGCGTCCCCGGAGGAGCCGTACTTCAGGATCGGCTTGGAGCCGGCCGAGAGCAGCGACATCCAGTGCTGGCGCGACCAGAGGTTCTTCTCGGGCATCTTGTGGTCGGCCTGCCAGGCGCGGGTGGCCTTGAGGGTGCGGGTGCCGTACTCGCCGGTGAGGTCGCCGTCGAAGTACTTCTTCTCGCGCAGCAGGCACTGCAGCGTGGTGACCAGCGCGGGGTCGGGGACGACCTCCTGGCCGTTCTTCTTCGTCCGCGGCGGGCGCAGCAGCGGGTAGTCCTGCCAGTTGATGCGGGTGCCGCCGCAGCGGTCCTTCTCGGCGCGCGCGGTGGTGCCGCGGCCGAGGTCGAGGAAGTTGCTGTCGATGTTGATGCGGACGCCGCCCCAGGTCTCGTCGTGGCCGCCGCGGTACTGCTTCATCCGGCCGCCCGGCCGCCAGCCGTCGTCGCGGATGTAGGTGGTGTCGGTGTTGGCCTTGCCGTCCCACCGGGCGATCCAGATGGCGTCGGGCAGCACGAACCGGTCGGGGCGCTCGATCCGCGCGTCGTCGAGGGCCTTGATGCCCGAGCTGGCGCTGGAGTAGACGCCGGAGACGTAGCCGAGGCGGTGCAGCTTCTGGGTCCAGCCGGAGAGGAAGGAGAGCGCGGACTCGCGGCAGTCGGTGTTGGAGGCGTCGAAGCCCTCCAGGTCGTACCACAGCGTGCTGCCCTCGGCGATGCCGAGCGCGAGGGCGTCGGCGACGGTGGTCTCCGCCTCGGCGCGACCCATCTTCAGCGCCTTGTGGTAGTCCTTCTTCTTCCCCGGCTTGGGGTTGATCCGCACGTCGTCGGAGTAGCGCGGGAAGCGCGGCTGGCAGGAGGCCTGCGGGCCGAGCGTGATCGGCAGGAGCCGCCACCCGAGCGTGGCCTGCTGCAGCACCCACTCCTTGCTGAGGTTGGGCTGGTTGCGGCAGGCGCGGGACTTCCCGGAGATGTAGATCCCGACCGCGGAGAACGGCGAGTTGTTCCACCAGGTCCGCATCGCCCTGCTGTCCGGCGCCAGGCACTGGTCGAAGCCGTAGCCGGTGAAGTTGCCCGGCGTGACGACCACGCCCCCGTCGACGATGGGGGAGCGGCGCGCGCCCACCTCGGCGGCGTACGCCGGTGCGCCGGCCGGCGCGGTGCCCAGCACGGTCAGCGCGAGCACCCCGGCCGCGGCGGCGGTCCCGACGCGCCGCAGCAGGGTGCGGGGCGCGGTCGGTCGCGGGGTGGTGCGGGTGCGGACGAGGCCCGGTCGGGTCATGGTGGAGCTCCAGCGGCACGGAGTCGAAGCGGGGGAAGTGGTCGTTCCTGGCGGACCGACCACAGCACGATAACCACACCAGTCACACGAGTAACAGGCTTCGCGGTGAACTACAGACCTGTAGTTCTCGCAGGTCAGCGGGGGTGTCACGCCGTCTCGCGGCTCCGGTCGGCGGCCGCAGGCCCCAAATGAGGGGCGCGGCTGAACGTCGGCGGAGCAGGCTCGGTAGATTTCTCCCGTGCTGGACACCGTCGCCGTCGCCGCCGAGGACCCGAACCGTGAGCAGCCCTGGGCCGATCTCGGCCTGAAGGCC
>Ga0208057_1000037_pt1 | contig 40291 bp, 37 predicted proteins | sample DeeseametaMP1649_FD_184183 | JGI IMG/M metagenome (GOLD analysis project Ga0208057, IMG submission 184183) | Marine microbial communities from the Deep Pacific Ocean - MP1649 (SPAdes) | ecosystem: Environmental > Aquatic > Marine > Oceanic | place: North of Tokelau, South Pacific Ocean...
GTAGGGGAAAGGTCTAGGTGAAAATGAAGAAATGGTCGAGGTGAGAGGATTTGAACCTCCGGCCTCTTCGTCCCGAACGAAGCACGCTACCAGACTGCGCCACACCTCGACTGTCTGCACAGTCTAACACAGCAGCTTAAAAATGGCAATGGAGGAGTCTGTAGTTTGCTCAGCGTAAAATGCTTTGCAAGGAGGCAATTTTCTGTCGTTGATCCTGCGTAGAAGCATAGTTCTCCGCATGGTTTAATTGCTTTAGCAGTTTAACAGTCAAAACAGGATCAGGTTTTATGTTTAGATCATCAAGCTGAAGTGCCAGAATTGTCATCTGCACATTTCGAATAATCAGTTTCGGCATCGTCAGCAGCAGAATATCGCGCTGGTTCAGGGCTTGCGCTATCTGGATGTCAAACTCTGCTGTGAGTGCAGCTTTTTTCAGAGTGTCCAGGGCTTTAAAATAGGTTTCAATCTTGACGCTCATATTCATCTCATTCTGTGCGGTGCGGATCAGACCGACGGCCTCCATGTAGTGTGTCTCAAATTCTGTCTCAAGTTGATCCGGAGTGAAAACTGAGCGCGGTAATTCTCCTGCAGAGTGTGATGCCAGTAAGTCAGGGGGCTGTATCAAACTCTGGTCTGTTGAACTGAAAAAATTCACCACAACCGAGTTTCTGTCTGTAACCTCAATGTACGGAGGCAAATCCAGTGCATTCGGATTTACCATTGCACTCAGAATTACTCTTTTCTGGTGCTCCACATCGGTATCAATTTCCACATAACGTAAATACTCATGATTATTAAATCCTGGAATCTCACGGATTTTTTCGGAGTTTGGAAAAATAATCTGCAGGAAAAACTGGGCCTTGTATCTTCCTGTCTCAGGATCCCTCATTTTCTGTTCAACAACCTGAAACGGAAATCGATCAGGACTCATTAAAATTGGTCCATCAAAAACCACCTCAATTCCAAAGCGCCTAATTTCACGTAACTCATCTTCAATTTGCAGCGGAATTTTTTTCAGTTCGCGGACCTTAAAAGTTTTTCGTAAAACACTGACATTTTCCGGAGCCTTCTCTAATAATGCGTTGCGCTGGAGAAACAGGAAAGCATCACTGTAAGTGAAGAATTCCCGTGAACCGTTCTCTAATTCCAAAACATAACGGTAGCGATCACCAAATTTATCGGTTTTCATGTATTTACTATCTTCTGCCTGTAGAATGCGAAAGCGGCGAATTCCCAAAACAAGGCTCTTGCCGTCCAGGATGTCATGTTTGCCAAATGTTTTGACAAAGGCAGTTGAGTTTAAAATGATGCGGTAAAACTTATTCTTGTCAAGTACTCCAAAATCTGTACTTTCCGGTGTAGGAAAGACAAGTGCACGATTTTTACTGAGAATCAGTTCATCAGTCTGTGCCCATTCGCGAATACGATTTATCAACCACTTTCGGCTGGAACCGTCATCAAGAATTGCCTGCAGATAATAGTCGTCTTTACCCCTGTTTTTAACAAAAACAGAAGAAATTTTGATGGATTTGAAATATCCATGATCCAGCACACCTGCCAGTTTGAGTGCTTTTTGCCGTGACGTATATTCCGGAAAGGCAAATGCCGGCAGACTGAAACCGGTCACAAACAGGGCCAATGCAAGAGAGATGAAGTATATTTTTTTATTCAAAATTCTTTCCCACATAAATTTCCACATCGGTTGCCAGTTTACTTATTCTACTCTGCGGCATTGGTACAATCACCTGTTCTCCCGGTAAAATCTGCGCCAAAATCAAGGCCTCTCTCATCAAATTTGCATGAAAGTAAATTTTGGTTTTGGGCAGGATTGTCTGTTCACGGACCGAAGATATGTTAACGATTTTTAACTTCATTCCAATCCGCTTTTCAATCGTACGTTTCTGTTGACGGTCCAACAGTACTGCAAGACGCTGTGCCGAGTCCGGATGAGGAGAAGCGTTCAGTATCGTAAGATTCAGTTGAACAACACGGCGGTACGACATCAGTGCGGTCACTGGATGCAAAAGCATCTCCTCTCGGGGACTAATCGCAGGCGGTGCCAAATCAATTATTATACTTTCCACATTCTGCTGATCTTGAGCATTTGTGGTTTCTTTTTTTACGGGCTTTTGCAAGGCAAATGTTAAATGACGTGAATCTGATTTTTCTGTATCCAGCACCAGAATATGTTCTTCAGTACTTGAAATAGTGAGGGTCACCTGGAACTCTATTTCCCCATTTTCTTTTTTTGTGATTTTCTCCTCAAGTAGCATTTTCTCCATGATACCCTCCTCTGAAAAGGAAGTTACTTCCCGTTCCGGCAGGAGAATGCTGTTGATCAATGTGTTGGGCAGAAGAACGGAAGTTTCGGTCTTGGAATTTCTTGGGAAAATCTGGATATGAGGAAATTGTCCTGGATCGAAAAAACCTTTAAAGGTCAGAAATGGCGTTTTCTCATCCGGAATCAATTCGAAGCGGTCAAGCATATGACCGGAACTTACGGAGAGAGATAACCCTGCTGTTGGAAATAAAAACAGCAGACTGAGTACTAATAAAAGGAAAAACTGCTTCATGAAATTGCAGTGGAAAAATGTGCATGTGGAGTCTCACACCAGCACTACGGTGGTAGAGACACCAACTTACAAATGCAGAAAATGAGCCACTATAGAAAAGCAGTCATGAATCGGAAGGTTCGTTGGAGTCAGAAGGGTCTTGTGGTTCCTCTGGAATGTTTTCTTCCACCAAGTTTTCCGGAGCAGTTTCAGCCGCTGAGACGGTTGTTGAGTCTGTTGAATTTTCCTCTTTGACTTCAACCTCGTCATCATCCTCATCCTCAATCACCGGAGCAATGCCGATCACCTGTTCATCCGTCTCAAGGCGGATCAGACGATTACCCTGCGTAACGCGGCCGATGGTACGGATATTTTCAACAGGAATCCGGATCAATTTTCCAAGCTGAGTGATCAGAAAAAGCTGAAAATGCTCTTCAACTTCCAGTACATTCACAACCGGACCATTTGTATCAGTAATCCGGATTGTACGCATTCCAAAGTTGCCCCTGTTTTTTGCAAGAGTGTAATCTACTATCGGCGTTTTTTTGCCGTAACCACCTTCTGTAACCGTCAGCAGTTCACCTGTACCGGAAAGTGCCAGTGCAGAAACCACCCTGTCGCCTTTGCGAAGTTTGACGCCTCTCACACCACGCGCCTGCCGCCCCATGGCACGTAAAGTTGACTCATTAACGCGCAATCCCATACCGTCACGTGTGGCAAAAAACAATTCTTGATTTCCATCTGTTAGCTGAACAGAAATCACTGAATCTCCTTCGTCGAGAGTAATTACACGCAAACCGGTAACTCGGATTTTTGTGCAATCCAGCATTGGTGTTTTTTTGGCTACACCTCCTTCTGTGCAAAGGAAAATATATTTATTTTCTGCTTCTTTAGGAACATTCAGACAGGAACAAATTGATTCACCCTCCCGTAAAGGCAGCAAATTAATTGCCGCTTTTCCACGTCCGGTTGGTCCGGCCAGGGGAAGTTCAAAAACTTTTTTGCGGAAAACCTGACCTTTGTCAGTGAAAAAGAGAAGGAAATCATGTGTGGAGGCAACAAACATCTGTTCGACAAAATCTTCATCTTTCGTACCCATTCCCAGGCGTCCTTTTCCGCCACGGCGCTGTAGTCTGTACTCACTGACTGAACTGCGCTTTATGTAACCTTCACGGGAAAGAGTGACCACCATGTCTTCTTCATTGATCAGTTCCTCAATCAGGATTGAACTGTCACCTTCAATAATTTCTGTACGGCGCTCGTCTCCATATTTGTCGCGAATTTCAATACTCTCTTTGCGGATAATTTCGATGACACGCTCATCTTTTTCCAGGATATCCTTGTAATCCTCAATGGCTTTGCCAACATCTTCATGTTCTGTGCGTATTTTATCTTGCTCCATTCCGGTTAGGCGCTGCAATTTCATATCGAGAATTCCATGGGCCTGACGTTTGGAAAGACCATAGCTTTCCATCAAAACATCCTCTGCCACACCGCCGCTTTCAGCTTTTCGAATAATATTCAGCACTGCATCCAGGTTTTCAAGCGCAATCATCAAACCCTCAAGCAGGTGCATCCTGTTTTCGGCCTGTTTTAATTCATAACGTGTCCGGCGTGTTACTACTTCAATACGGTGCTGCAGAAAAAACTCCAGCATTTGCGTCAAGGCTAGGATTTTGGGCTGCTTGTCTACAATGGAGAGCATAATGATCCCGAAACTCGATTGGAGTGCTGTGTGTTTGTAAAGATTACTCAAAACCACATCCGGAGTTTCACCACGTTTTAGCTGAATAAACATGCGCATTCCCTTGCGATCAGATTCGTCCCGTAAATCTGAAATTCCCTCAATTTTTTTGTGTCGCACCAATTCCGCAATTTTTTCCAGCAAACTTGCCTTGTTGACCATGAACGGTAGTTCATCAACAATGATCATGTCACGTCCATCTTTAGTCTGCTCAAAATGACTTTTGGCACGAACCCGGATGATTCCACGTCCTGTTGTGTAGGCGTCATAAATTCCACTTTTACCAATAATAGTACCGCCGGTAGGAAAATCCGGGCCGGGAATAAATTCCATCAATTCCTGGACTGTGGCAGAGTTGCGGTGATCAATATAAAACAACAACGCATTCAACACTTCCTTAAGATTATGCGGAGGAATGTTGCTCGCCATACCGACTGCAATTCCGGTCGAACCATTGGTCAGCAAAATTGGAATACGCGAGGGGAGGACTGTCGGCTCTTCCAGGGAGTCGTCGTAATTTGGAATAAAATCAACTGTGTCTTTTTCCAGGTCTGCCAGCATATCATGAGCGATTTTCCGCATGCGGACTTCTGTGTAACGCATTGCTGCAGGAGAATCACCATCAACTGAACCAAAGTTACCCTGTCCGTCAATCAACTGATATCTCATCGAAAAATTTTGTGTCAGTCTAACGATTGTGTCGTAAACCGCCGCATCTCCATGTGGATGATATTTACCAATTACATCGCCAACTACACGTGCAGATTTGCGGTAAGGTTTGTTGAAATCGTTACCCTGTTCACTCATTGAAAACAGTACACGCCGGTGAACAGGTTTTAAGCCGTCACGGACATCCGGAATTGCGCGCCCAACTATGACACTCATAGCATACTCCATGTAGGAGTCACGCATTTCGTGGACTATATCTGCTTCAAGTATTGTTTCGCTCATGGTTCAAAAGTAGTTAATTTTGAAGTTTAGTTTTCAGGACACAACTTGAATTTCAAGATAAATAGAAAAGGTATGAGGCATCGGAATAGTTTGGTCTCCCATTTTTAATCCTTCCAGATGAAACTCAAGTGCTTCAACATATTTTTCTCTACCTTTTCTTTGGTTCCACCTGTGGCGACACATCTATCAATATCCGGAGAAAAAGCAGAAAATCCGGTTCTAGTTTCTTCTATAACTATCAGGTATTTCATTTTTCAGCATCTTCAGGATCAGTCTAATTTTCATCAGCCCTTAAAGGGTTTCTACTTCATAAACATGATCGCGTTTTTGAAGCACCAAAACTTTTTCCATCACATCATCCTGTTTAATTTCATTGACAACTTCCAAGCCTTCAGTGACTTTTCCAAAAACAGTATGCTTACCGTCCAGATGCGGGGTGGGGCTGTGTGTGATGAAAAACTGGCTTCCGTTGGTTCCTGGACCTGCGTTGGCCATCGAAAGAATTCCGGCGCTGTCATGCTGACGTTCCGGTGTACATTCATCATCAAAATCATATCCGGGGCCACCGGTTCCGGTACCTTGCGGACAACCGCCCTGGATCATAAAATCCGGAATTACACGATGGAAATTAAGTCCGTCATAATACCCTTTTTCGATCAAAGAAATCATGTTGGCCACCGTGTTTGGAGCATCGTCTTCAAACATTTCAATTGTCATATTGCCGCGATCGGTCTGGATTTGAATTTGCGGAAGTTCGTCAGAAATTTTTGTTTCACTCATTGTCATTTTCTATTTTTGTGTTAAAAAATAAGGTGGTTTAGAAAATAGCTCAGTATCGTAAAAACCGTCACCATGGGGTCACAGAGGCCTCTGGTAGTATAAAATATAAAAAGTTAAGTGTGTTCTCTGTGACTCTGTGGTTAAATACTTTTTAAGCAATTTTTGCTTTATATCAATTCATCAACTAGAGTCATTTTTTTGTTCCCGAAGAGTCTGCTTCATCTCCGGGAGATAAAGTTGAAAGATCTCCCAGTCCGAGTGAAGAAAAATCAAAATTGGAAACTGCAGATGAGTTTTCTGCATCCACCCACTTATCATTTTCAAACAGCAGCAGTTTGGCAACCCCTCGAAAAGGTGTAAAAATTTTTAGGTACGAATCTTCATCCTCGCCCTCCAGAGTCAGGTGAGTAGCTGTTTCTTCAACAATTTTACCTGCATATTTGACTGATAAAGTCTTCGGAAAAGTTACTCGTTTTTCTTCAATTTTCATGTTCAACAAAGTTTGAATAGCTACAAGTGTATCCGAAATTATTCAGGCACTAGAGTTTCTAGGCGGGCAATCGCATGAACCGGAGCATTACTTCCAGCCATCAGGTCATTGAGAGCTGCATAGACAATCCGCTGTTTCTCGAGGGTACGTTTTCCCTCAAAGACAGGTGAAATTACCTGGATTTCAAAATGCCGTCCGTCCCCGCCCACTTCAGCAGTTGAGTCTGCAACAGATTTTTCAATTGCCTCCTTGATTTGTTCTTCAATAGTTTTCTGACCTCCAGCTAAACTCATAAATCCTCCTGCATTAAATTTACATCCAACTTGGTTTAAAATCTTCTTCCTGTTCCGGTGGTTCAAACATAAATGAAGTTTTGCAGCCACATGAACCTTTGGCTGATGGATTGTTGAATTTAAGCCCACGATCCATCAAACTGTAGCTCCAGTCTATTTCTGTATCCTTGATGTATAGATGGCTTTTTTTATCGACCAGTATTGTTAAATTTTGTGATTCAAACTCTAAATCAAATTTTGTCTTTTTTGAATCGAAATCCAGTGTATAGGTAAATCCGGAACAACCTCCGCCTTTAACCCCTACCCTTACACAAACGTTTTCTGCCAATTCATTTTCCAGCATGATTTTCTGAATTTCCTTTGCCGCATTTTCTGTAAGTGTTATCATAGTTTCTCCAGCGTCAGTGGTCTTCACTGACCAGGTTTCGGTTCCATTCCGGTATTTCAATAATGAGAGCCTGGGTACCATTAGGTACGCATTGACAGGCAAGACGTGACTGAGGTTCAAGTCCGGGTGCTAAATCCAGCATATCCTCCTCATCATCAGTAGCCTCGTTACAGCTTTCAAGTCCCTGCCGTACAATGACATGGCAGGTGGAACAGGCACAAACGCCTCCGCAGGAATGGTCCATATCGATACCTGCTTCCAAGGCTGCATTGAGAATTGAACCCGGAAGTCCGTCGGATTCAGTTGTAATTTTTTCAGATAAAACAGCCACCTTTTTCTGCATTGGCAGAAACGTTACATCATAGTTTTGAAGAGGTAATTCAAATTCCGCTTTCTCAATATAAGGATTAGTGCCTGCCATAATCTGTTTGTATAATTTCAAGAAAAAACTCTATTCAAGAATTATACTGAGTTTACCACAGAAAATCAATGCAAGAACCAATAATTTCAGTTATTTTTTCTGACAGATTCTCAACAGCAAATCTGCAAAATTTCGTGTTGTTTTTGTTTATTTAAGTTGGGATTTTATAAAGGCGAGGAAATCCGGATTTGCCCAATCCCGAATACCTAATGCTCTTCCCAAAACTACTCCTTCCGGATCAATCAGGTAAGTAACAGGAATGTTTTTGACGCCGTACAAGTTGGTAATTTCCAGCTTTGGATCTGCTACCATCGGGAACGTGAAACCGTATTTCTCAGCAAACTTGCTGATTTTTTTCGTGTCTTCTCCCATTCCAACTGCCAGCACGATCAATTTTTCCTGCCCCATTTGCTGATATGCCTTCTCAAAATCCGGCATTTCTTTCAGACACGGCAAACACCAGGTCGCCCAAAAATTCAACAAAATAAATCGACCACGGTAGTCTTTCAGATTGACTGTCTTTTCATCGGGAAGTTTTCCCGCAAAATTATGTGCCTCAATCCAGGCTGTAGCAGGAGTAATGCGCAGACTGTTTAGTAATTTTCGTTCTTCACCAGCCAGTGGCGCCTGTTTGCTCTGTGCAGAGGGAGTAACAAAAACCAGCAGCCAGAGCAAAAAAAACAGCCGGAGCAAATTTATTTTCGACAGAGTCATTTATATATTTTTTTGAAAGAAATCCACCTCATTTAAAGCAAAGTTGATTGGTAGACAGAAAACTTTATTTTACTTCAAAACAAGAATCTTCACAATCAGGAACACGAAATAACAGTCAAATTGAGTTAGCCACAGGAGGCCAGTTATAAATCACACGCACAAAATCATGGTTTTCAACAAAATCCGATTTTCTCAAAAATTCTGCAAAAACTCTTTGACCAGTGGAGTCTCCAATAGCCAGCACAATCAAAGAGTCCCGGAATTTATGCATGAATTCCTCAGGGGGCAGATTATTAAAACCCCATGCCGGCCGGTTTTTCACCTGACGGTCAGGTGGCCCCGGACGATTATCCACAAAACCCAGCAAACGAACCCCTCTGTTTACAAAACTTTGTGCCGCCTGTCTGCCAGTTGGACCTGAGCCTACAATTAGAACACCACGACGTTTTTTGAGTAGACCAAACCCAAGGAGATAATGTGCTTTTGCGTCAAACATGGCCGGACGTTTATACATTGCTTCAACTCTTGAGAGACGTCCGGGGGCAAAATATTTACGGACCAGTATTTCCGGATGTTTAGCCAACTTTGCTCCGCCGCCGTATGCCCGCAAAATAAAATCATAATCTTCTGCCCAGGGATTGTTTGAGTAACCGCCAATTTTGTTGAATAATTTCCGAGTTGCAAAAAAAGTCGGATGAACAATTGGTGATTCTGCAAACAAATCGCATTCAATTTGCTGATGAGACATCAGGGAATTGCTCCAGGACTGGTAATGAACTGCGCTTTCCGGAAGCGGTCCTTTATCAGTAAAACCTTCCACCCTGCAACCTATCAACTCCAATTCAGGATCTTTTTGCATTAATTCCAGTTGTTTTTCCAATCTTGTTTTCTGCATCCTGTCATCGACATCCATCCGGGCAATATAAGTTCCTTTACATTCAATAAGTCCAGTGTTAAGTGCCGAAACAATGCCCTGCGGTTCTGTGCGAATCATCCGGATTCTGGAATCATCCTGACTTGCTTTTTCCAGCAGTACCGGGGTTTCATCGGCTGAACCGTCATCAACAACAACTAGTTCGTAATTTGTAAAACTCTGGTTTTGAATGTCAGTAAGACAGTTGCGCAACATTGCAGCATCGTTACGTACCGGCATCAGGATAGAAATTATCGGGTTGGATTTCAAAATTTGCCGGCAGAAAAATCTGTTGATAAGAGAATCTGGAGTATCTTGTTGCGATAATTTTGAGACTGATTAAGCAAGATCGCAAAATAGAGCGGTTGCGTGCCGGGCAGATAACCGGCCATAGTGTAAACCCCTCTGAGGGTACCCGTTTTTAGTAAAACACCATTATCTTCCTGAAGCAAATCCTGATACGGAGCAAAATCCTTTAGCAACTGCCAAATGGCTTCCGGTGTTAGACGATTTTTGCGCGAGATTCCTGAACCTTCAACCAACTTAAATTGTTCTTTGGGTAATTTGACTTCTTGTCGTAAATATTCTGTAAGTGCGCGTGTTCCTTTTTCCAGAGTGGCCGGAGGGCCGTAACGCTGCAAGCCAACGGTTAATAAAAGCTGATTTGCCGTAAAGTTATTGGAAAAGCGCAGCATGCCCGCAATTACTTCCTTCAATGTTAAAATATTGCTGTGAGTGTAAAACAGGTGATCTCCGTTTCTAACAGAACGTAAAGCAACGTTTTTGTTTTCAAATGAAAATCCTTCTTTGCGAAAAAATGATTTTATAAGTTCTCCTGAATAAGTAAAACTTAAGTTAGGTTGTATACTGATCCTATGGGTTCCTGGTGACAATTTTTTAGCCAGGCGACGTGCCAAAGGGGTCAGTGGAGTTTGTTTTTCAGCAGAAGTGACATGGCCTTTTGAATCAACTTTCACGAACACTGTGTTGAAATTAACCACCAGTGCACCGTTATGTGCATCAAAAGGATTATTAGAAAACGAAATTCCAGGGATTTTAATTTTTTCACTAAAGAGTGAGGTGTCAAAAAACAAGCCCTGCATTTTTTTAGGGACATCGGGAAGCAGGCTTATTTGTTGTGCTATTCGCTGCCATTCTTCGGAAACTAAAAAAGGATCGCCTTTGCCCTTGATGACAAGGGAATGATTTTGATCAATATAAAATTCAGTATTGAAACTGTATTCTGATCCAAAATAATGCAAAGCTGACAGTGCAGTTGCATATTTTAGCACTGAGGCTGGAATCAGCAACGGGTTTTTATTTGGAGGATAGCGATAGAGCACCTGTTGCTCATTGGCGATCAATACGCTTCCGTGACGGACCAGAGATTTTAACTGAATATCCAACTTAGATTGAGAAGGATTTGCTGCCCACAAAACGGAAGATAACAAAATAATAATTCCCGTTCCAAGCATCAATCTGAACATTTTTTCTTGCATTAGCAACAGCTTCTCATTAGGATTAATAGTTTTCAGGAGTAGAAATTTTCACACTAAAAAAGGTATTATGATCACTAAGAAAATCCTTGTTACCCCCGGAGACGGGATTGGTCCGGAAGTAACAAAACAGGCTATTCATGTGTTAAAAACTGTAGCACCACGTTTTGAACTTCAACTCGAATTATCTGAAAAACCTGTTGGTGGAGTCGCTTACGATTTAACCGGTACCCCAATTCCGGATGAAACGCTAGAAGCCGCAAAAAATTCTGATGCAGTTCTGCTGGGGGCAGTGGGCGGCCCAAAATGGGAGCCACTTGATTTTTCGGTACGTCCTGAACGAGGTTTGCTGAAATTGCGTTCCGAATTGGAATTGTACGCAAATTTACGGCCTGCTGTAATATACGGTGATCTGGTAAATGCTTCAACACTAAAGCCGGAAATCGTTGATGGCGCAGACTTGATGGTGGTACGTGAGCTGACCGGAGGTATTTATTTTGGAGAGCCACGTGGTGTGGAAATACGCAACGGCGAACGGGTTGGTTTTAATACACTTGTTTATTCTGAATCAGAAATTCGACGTATTGCGAAAGTCGGCTTTGAAATTGCCATGAAGCGCAAGAAAAAACTTACCTCTGTTGATAAGGCTAATGTTCTTGAATCAACTGAATTGTGGCGGGAAATTGTAACGGAAGTAGGCAAGGACTTTCCGGAAGTTGAGCTGAGTCACATGTATGCAGACAATGCGGCCATGCAGATTATCCGCAATCCAAAGCAGTTCGATACCATGGTGACAACCAACATGTTTGGCGACATCCTCAGTGATGCTGCTGCCATGATGACCGGTTCTTTAGGAATGCTCCCTTCTGCAAGTATCGGTGGGAAAAACGGAATGTACGAACCTGTTCACGGTTCTGCTCCGGACATTTCCGGACAGGACAAAGCGAATCCACTGGCCATGATTCTTTCAGTGGGTATGATGCTGCGCTATTCTTTTGATCTCACTGAAGCCGATGAAATGATTCAGCAGGCTGTCGTAAAAACTCTCGAAACATATCGCACCGACGATATTATGGCCGAAGGGAAAACACTCATCGGTTGCCAGGAGATGGGTGAAAGAGTTCTTCAAATTTTGGAACAAAAATAATCTTGAGTTCGTTCGTCTCAAAAGGAAAGCTCTTATTGTTCAGGCTCCGCTTTCAGGGAGTACGCCTACAGTTACACTGGAACAAAATAATTCAAAAGATACTGGAATTTTTAATACGGGGCCGGCTGCTGAAAGGCGATTCACTATTTAAGGCCCAACCTTATTTACGGCAAGAAAAACAAACCCTGCTTGATAAGTCTTCCGGACGTAGAATAATATATTTTACTTTTCGCACTCTTCATTTTCTGGATTGGTTTGCACCAATTGATTCAGCGCTTGAGCGCTCTTTTCCAGGGAAATATGAGGTTTTTTACATTGATTTTTCCACAACACTACATCGCATCGGTAAAGGATTCGAATATCTTCATTTTCGCCAACAAGTCGAAGAACGTCTGCTGCAACTAAACATTTCACCTTTACGGCATTTTTCACATGAGGAATTATCGGAATACACATCTTTTCCCGACGCGGATGTTCATGTAACCTGTGAGTCAATCAGGCAGGAAACATTCTCTGTTCCGGAACGCATTTACCTGCCGCATTATGCTCTGCCCAAAGCAATTGATATTGGGCTTCCGGAGAATATTCGCTTCAACCATGTTTTTCTTCCAACTCGACCGCCATACACTTACAAGCAGCTCGAGCAAAAGTTTCAGGAAGAGATCAAAGTTCATTCTGTGGGTTATCCAAAACTGCAGGCTGCTTCCAGCCCTGTAAGCTGTTTCCCTGATTCCGACCAACCTGTTGTGCTTTATGCACCTTCATTGGAACTTAGCTTACTGTTTGACGCACTGGACAGAGGGCTTCTCGAAATTTTTAATAAGATGTCCCATTACAATTTTGTAATCAAACTGCATCCCTCACTTGCCTCACGGAGACATTATGTTACTGCATTTATGTGTCAAGAGCTGAAAGGTGTTGAGCATATTCATTTTGATGAATTGTCCGGTATTCAAAATTTAGCCGAAGAATCCTCACTGTTAATAACAGATTTTGGCAGTGTAGGTGGAGAATACCGCCTGGGATATGGCAAAAGGGTCATTTTCCTGAAAACATCTGCTGAATATGAAGGTGGTGCCGATTTACAATTCAGGGATGATTTTGCAGATGGGGTATGTAAAGTGGAGGATTTGGGAAATGTGATTGAGTCGGTTATGAAAAAAGGGTCACTTTCTGACTCTGAATTCCATAATATGCGTCAGCAGGTACTTAGTTTTTCTGAAGCGTCAGATTATGAGGCCGCCCGAATAGTCGATGAAATTTGTTCAGCTTCCTGAATCTTCCTCCCGATTCACCAAATCAGGTGAAAAAGCCGGCATACAGACTGACCAATATTCTGCTTCTACATCAAAAGGATTAGAATAACGAACTCTGGCGCCTTTGCGGACAAGCAAAGACTCACCAACAATTAGCGTAACAGTTTCACCGTCAATCTCAATTTGTTTACGTCCCCGGACCATCATGGTGTATTCATCAAACTCCGGATTTTGATGTGGTTCGCTCCAACCAGGAGGTGCAACCATATGAGCAACACTCACTTCGGGTTCATTACTCACAGCACGTCCAACATGTTCTTCAATTAATTTTCCGTCAGTTGTTGGAACCACAAACGGTGCCTGCTGTAATACGTATGAATCACTCATCATCCTGTCTTATTTGAGGTTTCCTGTTGTTTTATTCTGGGATATATTATTTTTATTGCCCGGTCAAAATGAAATTGATCATCGATTTCAGTCCATACTAAATCACCGATCCGCAAGTAAGGAACCACCCATTCTGAGCTTACCTCTGAAATACATTCTTCATAATGGTTACTGCACGGAAATGTGAGGTTTTCTTCATGCAGAGCGCACATTCGGCGGAACAAATTCTGAGATATTATAGATATTCCAACTAATTCTCCCTGAATCTGTAAATGTGGACGAGGCTGTTTTGAAATAGCCGCAATATCTCCGCTGACAATGCTGCTGGAGGTCTCATAATTATGATTTTTCCCCTGATTAATTCCATAGATGTATACTTCATCATTGGAACCTGTTTTTCCTGAGGCCAGCACCACATCCGGACCCTCATAATTTAAGACTGAGGACAAAGCACGGGATTCATAAAGCAAATCAGACTCCAACAACAAAAAATCATCCTGCAAAACTTCCTGTGCTACAAAAAGCGAGTGCATACTTCCGGTTTCAGCAAAACGCGGGCTGTGAATAAATTCAATCTTTGGCAAGTTTGCCAGAGGCTCAAGGTGTTCATGGTACATTGTATCCTTGAAGCCAGTCACAATTATGACCCGATCAATACCCTCACTCTTTAAGCGTTCCAGTGAGCGAATAATCAGGGATTTTCCCTCGATTTCCAACAATCCTTTTGGACATACTCCAATCACATTTCGCAAACGAACCCCCATCCCTGCTGCAAGTATGACGGCAGTATTGATTCTTGAAAATGGGGATTTATTCATTGTAATTCAGGACACCAGTCGACTTTTGGATTCTTCAGAAACTGAACCATTTGATTGATCCTGGAACTGCATTTCATAAAGTTGCTGGTAACGACCTTCTTTCGATAGCAATTCATTGTGAGTACCTTGTTCTACAATCTGTCCATTCTCCATCACACATATTCTGTCAGCGTTCCGAATGGTCGAAAGTCGATGTGCAATCACAATGGTAGTGCGATTTTCCATTAGATGCTCAATAGCCTGCTGCACCTCAATTTCAGATTCAGAATCAAGTGCAGAAGTTGCTTCATCCAGAATAAGAATTGGAGCATCTTTGACCAAAGCACGGGCAATAGAAAGGCGTTGCCGTTGTCCACCGGAAAGTCTTGCACCTTTTTCGCCAATCACTGTTTCGTAACCATCAGACTGTTCTAAAATAAATTTGTGAGCATTAGCAGCTTGTGCCGCTGCATACATCCGTTCTTTTGAGCAATCCGGCTGTCCATAGGTAATGTTACTGGCAATGGTGTCATTAAAGAGGATGGTATCTTGAGTCACAATTGCAATCAATTTCCGCAGGGAGGCTATATCCAAATCACGAAGATCATGTCCGTCTATGTAGACCTCTCCACGTGTAATATCATAAAAACGTGGGATCAAATTAGCAATGGTCGTTTTACCGGCACCACTGCTGCCGACTAAAGCCACAGCTTCCCCTTTTTGCAAAGTAAGTTGAAAATCCTTAACCGCAGGTTCATCTTGGTCCGGATAGTGGAAAGCCTGTATATTTAGATTTATTTCACGATCAAAGCTGGTCAGTTTAGTGGCATCAGGAGAAATAACAATGTCATCTTTAACATCAAGAATATTAAAAATTCTCTGAACTGCAGCGATTCCCTCCTGCAGTTTTAAATTGAAACCATTCAGTTTTTTTACCGGTTCATTCAGCAAAAAAAAACTAATCACAAACGAAGTGAAATCTCCCGCAGTGATCTGATCGTTAATAATTAAATAACCACCATAAGCCACAATTGTTGCTCCAGCTGCAGCACCAATAATTTCAATAACCGGATATGAGTAAGAATCAATCATGATCGAACGCATATGATTTTTGTAAAGATCATCGTTTGCGTCTTTAAAACGTTTGCTTTCGTATTTTTCCATTCCAAAGGCCTTCACAACACGAATACCAGTGATTGTTTCCACCAGCAAACTGCTTAAATCTCCAAAACTAATTTGCCTTTGACTTACTGCAACCTTGTTGCGCTGGCCAAATATCTGGATAAAAAATATTGCAACAGGAATAATTGTCATGGTTACCAGGGCCAACTGCCAACTGCGAAAAAACATGATTCCAAGCAGTAGAAAAAATTGTGGAATGTCACGAAAAGGTCCTGTGACTCCAACTTGAAGCATGTTTTGAAATACATGTAAATCGTTAGTGAAGCGTGAAATCAGGTCACCAGTTTTGGAACGGTTAAAAAAGGTGAGTGAAAGATTGACTAGATGGTCAAAAAGCTGCTGCCTGAGTTTTACAATGAGGCTCTGTACAAGGTGTCCGACACTGTAGTTGTGACCAAAAAAAAACAAACCCTTGATTGCAAAAACTATAATCATTCCCAAGCCAACCAGAAAATACTGTTTTAGTTCCGGATTGTCGCCATAGGCAATAGCATCTACAATATCTTTGGCGTAATATGCAGGTGCCGCAGTAAATATATTGTAACCCACCATGCAAACTATGCTGAAAAATACCCAGCCTTTGAGTGGGGCAATAAGTTCATACAGTCGCCAGGCAATGTGACGGGATTGATTGTCCATCATGACAAAAAACTTTGCTTAAAAAATTTTTGTTACAGATTACAGATTTATTTATTATCAGTCACTTCCCAAGTTGTTCCTTCCGGTAAATCCTTGAATTCAATGCCAATCTTCTGTAGACGCTCCCGGATCAGGTCTGCACTTGCAAAATCTTTATTCTCTCTGAAGTTCTCCCGTAATTCAACCAGAACTTCCATTACATTTTTTATTTGAAGTTCGGTTTTAGATGCTTCCAGCGACTCCGGAATAATCCCGAGAACATCTCCACCCAAGCTGGAAAACAAATGCTCTGCATCAACAATTGCTTCAGGTTCAGCTGTTTTTTCAGACAAGAGTGTATTAACATCACGACTCAAATCAAACAGCACTGCAATCGCTTGAGGTGTTGAAAAATCATCATCCATTGCCTTACAAAAACGTTTGCGAAACTCTTCAAAATATTTTCCGGCAGGTTTTGCTCCATCTGCTTTTCTTTCACGAAGATTCCGGACAGTTTGATGAAGGCGCTTCATGGATAATCCAGCTGAAGTTAATGTGCTTTCACTAAAATCCACTACAGAACGATAATGACTTGCCGCAATAAAGTAACGAACAGTTAATGGATCATATTTTTTAAAAACATCAAACAGCGTTACAAAATTTCCACTGGACTTGCTCATTTTCTGTCCCTCAATGGTAAGCATATTTGTGTGCATCCAGTTACGCGCAAATGGTTTTTCAAGTCCTCTCGCCTGGGCGATTTCACATTCATGATGCGGAAATTTTAAATCCATTCCGCCACCGTGGATATCAAATTCTTCACCCAAATAGCGGGTACTCATTACCGCACATTCGGTGTGCCAACCAGGATATCCCCAGCCACTAAATGGATCTCGCCAGCGCATCAAATGTTCAGGCTCTGCTCGTTTCCAAAGGGCAAAATCACCCGGATGACGCTTTTCAGAGCGAACTTTTACCCGGGCACCACTCTTCATTTCTTCAACTTTACGGTTTGAAAGTTCACCGTACTTTGGGTCTTTGGTTATTTCAAAATAAACTGATCCATTGGATTCATAGGCCAGGCCATGTTCAAGCAATTTTTCAATGGCTTCCAGCTGTTCCGGAATATGTCCAGTCGCTCTTGGGCTGATGTCAGGTCGAATCACTCCCAAAAGATCCATTGCCTCAAAATGTCTGCGAGAATAACTTTCCGCAACTGCCATTGGTTCCTGATTCAGTTCTCTGGCACGCTTCAGCAGTTTATCTTCTCCTTCATCAGCATCTCCCATCAGGTGTCCAACATCAGTTATGTTTTGCACATACAATGTTTTTAACCCGCAGAAACGAAGGTATCGTAAAATAACGTCAAAACTGACATAGGCTTTTGCGTGCCCGAGATGGCTGTCGCTGTAAACGGTGGGGCCACAAACATAAAGTGACGCCTGGCCCTCATGAACCGGATTAAAAGGTTCTTTTTGATCAGAGAGAGAATTATAAATTTGAAGAGACATTTTTGCTAATTTATCACTCAGAAAAATTCCAGACAAGGAATTTTGCTAAACCTGAACTTTCTGCTTCTTTTTGTGCAAAACGAGGTTCCTGATTTTTGATCATTTCAATGTAGTGGTTGATACTGACTTCGATACGTTCAAAGAATGGCTGCGGATACACTCCCAGGAAAATAGTCCAGAAAACAAGAGGAACTAGGACTACAACTTCCCTCAGTGAAAAATCATTAAGATTTTTAACGAGGTCTTTGGTCAGTGGTCCAAAAATCACACGCTGTACCATCCAAAGCATGTAAATAGCTGCTACTAGGACACCGAAAGCTGCAACAATTCCATACCAGATATTTACCCTGGCAGCACCTATCATGGTCAAAACTTCTCCAACGAAACCATTCAGTCCAGGCAAGCCAATAGAAGCCATGGAAAAGAAAACCAGGAAAACAGCAAATTTCGGCATGGTGTGAGCGACCCCGCCATATGCAGAAATTTCCTGAGTATGCGTCCTTTCGTAAATCATTCCAACAGTGAGGAACAGTGCACCGGTAACAATCGCATGGTTTATCATTTGAATCCAGCTTCCGGAGAGCCCCTGGATATTGAGCGCAAATAATCCCAGCACAATATAACCCATATGTGCAACTGAAGAGTAGGCAATAAGACGCTTTATTTGCGGTTGTACCATAGCCACAAGTCCCCCGTAAATGATTCCGATCAGGGCAAGTACCATGAAAATGGGTGTTAAATCAAAAACTGCTGCTGGAAAAATTGGCATCGCAAAACGTAAAAAACCATAAGGTCCAAATTTCAACATTACTGCTGCCAACTGCACTGAACCTGCAGTCGGAGCCTCATAGTGTGCATCCGGAAGCCAGGTGTGCAGCGGAAAGAGTGGTATCTTTACAGCAAATGCTGCTGCAAATCCAAGAAAGAGCCAGAATTGTGTTTCAGGTGGAATCTGCATGCCGTACCAGTCAAGAACATTGAAGGACCATGCTCCGTTCAAATCCAGATAAATGTTTGCTGTATAGAGCAAAGAAATCAGCATCAAAAGCGAACCCAGCATTGTGTAAATGAAAAACTTGATGGTGGCATAGAGTCGGTTTGGACCACCCCAAATTCCGATTAGTAAATACATTGGTACCAGCATCACCTCAAAAAATACATAAAACAACACTACATCCATTGCCGCAAAACAGCCAAGCATGCCGATTTGCAGGAGCAGCATTTGAATTTGGAACTGCCAGTTGCGCTTCGCGACATTCCATGAACCGAGCAGTGCAAGTGGAGTGATGAAGGTTATAATCAGAAAAAAGAAAAGATTAAGTCCATCCAAACCTAAAAAATATTCAATGTTGAATTGAGTAATCCATGGTATGCGCTCTACCATTTGCAAGTCTGCAGTACTGGAATCAAAATTAAACCAGAGGTGCAGACTCAGCAAAAAAGAAATGCCGCTGCTGAAAAGCGCACTTACTTTGGCAGGAATACCGTTTCCCTCATCACGGAAAATGGCCGCTAAGGCTATGCCCACTATTGGTGAAAAGATTATAAGAGAAAGTATTGGAAGTACTGAAATGTCCATCTGAATTGGTTGGAAATGTTTGAGGTGAAGGTTTTAAATTAAGCTAGCGTTATTGTAAAACTTCGCTAATACTTTCTACTTCATGAAATTGTATATGCATAATAGTTTTGAGAAAAAAATCTATATATAAAACTAAGAGAATTAGCCACTTAAAGCAAGATCAATCTGAGTTGAACAAACACTGTTTTGCGCATCTAAGCATCATACTTCAATTCCCAAACGGGGCAACAAAGGTCTCATTAACTCACCAACAGTTTGATTTTCCATGAAACTCCATCTGAAACCTAATAACAAATCCAATGGATTAACTGCTACACCGGACTCCTCAATACAGCGTCCGCTGGTAAGGGCACTGGTATTGACAGCTCGAACTATTTCCTGCTCCAGAAAACCCAGTTTTAACCACTTCCGCCGAAATTCTGCTAGATATTCAACTTGTTCAAAGCTGCCGAAACAAATCAAAGCATTGATAAAACATAATGTCGTGAATGTTATAAATAATCCTGGACAGAGTGTGCCGGACTCCAGCGCCTTTATGATTATTTCTGGTGAAACTTCGAGCTGAAAATTATGACTCTGCAGCATATCATCTTTGAACACAACGGTTTCCTGCCGTATTTTATTTTTGTGATGAACTTCAACGGTGAAAAGAGGAGTCTCTGGAGAAAATTCATCAAGCACTGTTTTACGGATTGTTGGTTCAAATAAAAAACGAAACAGAGGGTGTTGCGAATTTTTAAGAACCAAAATCAAATACGTACGAATAACCTCGTTAAGATCAAAATAGAGCACTGATTTGCCGGGCATGATTTTTCGCAGCTGAGCTGCACTAAACTGTGAAGCCCAGGCCGTGAACTCATCCCCCGGTTTTACAACGGGTACATATTTGCGAATTGGTTCAGCTATATACGGTAGAAGACTGGTCAGTTTTTCCGGAACTTTGCTTTGGAAAACACGGGAATCTCTCATACTTCCGGGAATGAATGAGATACGTCGTTCATTTGAATCACGATAACGGTCTGATTCTGCACGTTTTAATTCAGCAAATCCTGGAGCTTTTGGGTCAATGACTGTTTCCAAGTCAAACCGATTACTAAAATTCAAGCATCCGGACCAGGCTGCATTTGCAAACGGGACCCCGGAAAAGGCTCCAACAAAGTATGTTTCTGCAACAGGCAAACCTAATAAACTTAAATGATGCAAGGCCAGAAAAGTTGGCCCCTCAGATACAGTCAAGTGAGTTGCCGTCTGCAAAACACGTGTTCTATCCAGTGCTGTAGAATAAGCTTTGGCTTCTATTTCAGTATAGCCTATTCTGCAAAACTCTGTTTCAAAAGCTTCCCGCAATTCTATTTCAAAAGGTGGAGGAGCAACCGGTTTTTCCCAGAGTTGGTCAGCATAATCAAGTAGAGGCGTCTCCCACACCTCACCCAATATTTTTGCAAGCTCCGGGCGATTTGCGTTTTGGAGTAAACGACAAATGGTTTTTGTGTCAAGTGGCATTTGTTATAACTTGAAAATTATTATTTGAATACATAGACTTTCTTTGTAAAGTTTCAAAGTTTCAAAGTTTCAAAGTTTCAAAGTTTCAAAGCTTTTATAGTATCTTGGACTCTATACCACTGTTAAAAATTTGCTGCCATTTTGACGGAATGTCAATCCCCAGGCGCGGACATGAAACAGATGCGGGCATTGACCTGACTGCAATGGCAGTTGAACAAAAACGTCCGGACATTTTCTTTTTTGATTGCGGAATCTCTATTCATGTAAGTAATGGATTTTATGTCGAAATAGTGCCGCGTTCCAGCATAATTAAGACAGATTTCATATTGGCAAATAGCGTCGGAATCATTGATCCTGACTACCGTGGACGAATCTTTATTCCCTTCCGCTATGTGGGTTCAGGTGACGGTATGCAAGCTGCAGAAGAACTTCTTCATCAGCGCATTGCACAAATGCTGGTTTGCAAACTTGAACCTTGCCGTATTGAAGAAGTCGACTCCCTTGAAGATTCTGTTCGCGGAGAAGGCGGCTTTGGAAGCACAGGACAGTAAGCAATAATCGGCTCTCTCAATCTTCAGCTTCGCTGATCGGTTTTACTTCGATATTCAGTACTTCCCAGCCCGGCGGGTTTTTCCGGAAAGTTAAAGAAACAGTAACCTCTTTTCCTGTCTCCTCATCTCCAATACGTGCTCGTACCAGGGAAGGATTTTCAGCATTTTCCCGTAAATCGAGATGCATTTCCGGTTCCTCAATTTCTGGTGATTGCTTCAATAGTGAAATCAGTGGTTGATGTGAACGTATCGCCTGTTCGGCAGTCTGGTATGCAGCAGTTTTTTCTATACCGGAACGCTGGAATAAGATTGCAATCGAAAAAAAGCCAAACAAAATGATGTTGCCAAGTAATATACGTAAAGTTCCACGCATGGCTTTTTGGTCATCAAGTACAACTGTTTTCCACCATTTATCTGCCAACCGCCTGGCATAAGCATCTCGCAGGACTATCACGCCTTCAACAGGAAAGAGAAGCAGCAATATGTTTCTTTGCACAAGCACAGTTCTTGAGGGACGCTGTTCCAGATTCTCCATTTCCCTAATTGTCATTGCAAGCAGAAGCTTACCAAGGCTCCTGCCAAAAATATCTTTAAACAGTAAAATGAAGGCAATGCTTCCATAAAAAAACACTAAACCTGACAAATCTCGAGACTGCATAACTAAATCCCAATGTTCTTCACGAAATACCTGCACTAATGTATTTGCGAAAAGCAGGGCAAAAATAAAATCCAGCAACAAGGCAAACAAACGCTTGCCTTTGGATGAAACTTGCAGGCGGTTGTCATTATCCTGATTTTGATTTCCGGATTCCAGTTTAGATTCTAAACTCATGAGTTTTCTGAAAAATCATTTAAAAATTCATGAATCACATCAGCTACGGATTCAGGATTATCTAGATGTAAATGGTGATCTCCCGTAATGATACGGTGCTGTAAGTTTTTTACATGAGGAATAAGTTCCTGCATCAATTCATTCCATTGATCTTTCTTCTCATTTTTTGCTTCAATCAGCAGTACCGGTGCAGAAATTTTCTGTAGAAAGGCACAGGCTTGTTCTTTTATCAAATAATGGCGTGACCTAATTTTCAAACTTGGATCACTGCGCCAGGTGAAACCGCCGTCCACAATCCGCAGTCCCCGTGCCACCAAAGTTCTTACAGACGACACAGCAATACTTCCAGTGTTATGGCGTACTTTTATAGCAGTTTCCATATTAGGATAAAGAGGCAATTTTTTATCTGAACGGCGTAGCCACTGATTAGTTGCTTCCCGTAAATTTTCCGGCATTTTCTCTGGTGCTTGAACTATTGAACCCAAGCCTTCAATTAACATAAGATATTTAATTTTTTCTGGAATTGTACCTGCCAAATAAGAGGCTATCCCTGCACCCATTGAATGTCCCAGCAAGGAAAAATGATCCCATTTTAAAACTTCTGCTACTTCAAGTACATCAACGACCATATCTGTGAAATGATATGACGTTCCAGATGGACGATGATCTGAAAATCCATGTCCCGGCAAGTCAAGTGAGACTAGTCGAAACTCCGGTAGGAATGGCGCCAAATGATCAAAGGTTGCAGCATTATCCAGCCATCCGTGTAAAGCAAGTACCGGCAGACCCTCAGGTTTACCCCAGCATTTTGCAACTAAACGTAAGGTAGAAGTTTGGATTTCTAATTCTTCAGGAACTTCTTGTGTCGGTTGAGTTAAGCGGTTGTTCATATTATTCATAATAAACCATTTTGCTGTAAAAATGCGGAAACTGTTTTTTGAAAAGATTCTGGCTGTTCAACATGCAGCCAATGTCCACAATTTTTTAGCATCTTGACACTGCTCTCAGGAGACTCTTTCCGGGAACCTAAGTGCAACTTGCATTGCAGTATTTCCACCCATGCTGTGACCAAGGAGCATGATTCTTTCCAAACCGTTGTTATCCAAAAAGCAAACAACGTCTTCTGCCATTTCCTTATAACTCATTGTTTCCGGATGAGGCGATTCACCGTTATTCCGTGCGTCGTGCATCCAGATTTGAAAGTCGTTTACAATTGACCTCGCAAAACTGCACCAATTCTTTCCTGAACCAAATAATCCATAGAATACAATCAAATCCGGACCGGTGTCTCAATATTTTCTATAGTTCAGTGGGATTGCTTCAAGATATGTTGGGGTCATCAAATTTATTTAAGTATTCAGTACAAAAAACCTGGCAAAAGCGAATGCTTTTCTCTCACTACCATCACATCATAAACCGACATATTGCTCAATCCAATCCGTTGAATTCATTTTGGCATTACTTATTCTAAAGACCTTAATAGACTTAATGTGTTTCGGGAATAATTAGGAGCCCTAAACTGTGGAATACTTTCACGGGATCAGTTAAAATGCTGTATTAAAACTCATTTACCAAGGTGCCAAGTTGAAAAATAATATTTATGCTAAATGGATTTTCGGGGCAATTTATTCAGATTCATGTTGGCTGGAACAAGCCAAAGAACAGTTGGAAAAGCAGAACTGGAAAATCCAGCACCAATCTCCGGAATTCACTTTTGACCAAACGGATTATTATGCATCAGAAATGGGCACTAGGTTGAAACGCCGTTTCCTGAGTGTCAGTGGTATTTACAGCCTGGAATCATCTGCTGATTGGAAATTAAGAATGGTAGAAATCGAAAATCGGTTCAGACGCAACGGCAATAGGAGAATAAACTTGGATCCAGGTTTTCTTGATTTACACCGTGTTGTATTACTTTCCGGAAAAGAAGGACCGCAAAAAATTTATCTGCGGGATGGAGTATGGGCAGATCTTGTTTTGCTGAAAAACAAAGGGGGATATCGAGATTTAGCATGGACATTTCCTGATTTGCGGGATGGTCGTTACAATGATTTTTTTTTGCAGGTTCGTGCAGAGTTTAAGGCAGAAAAATCTCTCAGCTCAAATATTTCATGAAGTAAGGCCATTTTTCAGGGAGGGTCCGAGAAAATTAGGGTCTTTTGAAAATAAATTAAGTTTGGTTCACGGTAAGAATTATTTACAAAATCATTTAGTAGTTTATAAATATTCAATGGAAAATTTTCCAAAAATTGTTGTGGTAGCCGGACCAACGGCAAGTGGAAAAAGTGATTTGGCACTTCGACTGGCTCAGGAATTTGATGGAGAATTGATTTGTTCTGATTCAATGCAGGTTTACCGGCAAATGGATATCGGAACTGCTAAACCAACTCCGGATGTTCAAAAAATAGTTCCGCATCATCAACTGGATCTCATTGATCCAGATGAATCATATTCTGCCGGTAAATATGCAAGGGATGCTTCCAGTATTATTGAGAAGGTTGCGGCACGCAAACGTCTGCCGATATTGGTAGGAGGTACAGGTTTGTATTATCGTGCACTGATGTACGGGATCAGTAAAATTCCATCAATTCCAGAAAAACATAGAAAAAAAGTGACAGGCTGGCATTCTGAACATGGAACATACTATTGTTGGAAAGAACTGCAAAAACTTGATCCGGAAGGTGCTGTGCGTCTGCATCCAAATGACACTGCAAGAATTTTGCGCAGTCTGGAAGTAGTGCTTTCAACAGGAACAACTCTAGCAGAATTCCAACAGGATAAACCTTTTGCGGATGCTAAATATTCTTTTCATGCAGTTGCGCTTGAATGGGAACGTGATGTTCTCTATGAACGTATAAATCAGCGCACACTCATCATGCTGGAGTCAGGATGGATTACAGAAGTGGAGAAACTGTTGACCCGTTATTCTCCTGAACTAAAACCTCTTCAGGCAATTGGTTATCGGGAGGTTATTCAGCATCTTCAAAACAAGTTGGAATGGGGATCGATGGTCGAAGAAATACAAAAAAGAACTCGGCAATATGCGAAACGACAAATGACCTGGTTCCGTAAAGAAAATAATATCGGATGGCATAAACCTGATGACATTGACGAGATCTTGGATAAAATCAAAGTTTACCTTGAAAAATAGGTGTTTTTAGAGGCAGAATAAGAGGATTGATTTCAACTTAAATTTATAACAATCATTAAAAAAACTAAAGGAGCCTTTGTGAAAACCTATACCGTTGATCATCAAAACTACCATATATTCAAAACTGGAATTGGTGCTAAAAAACAATTTGTTCATTTCCAGTGGGGAAAGTTCGATTTCAGAATGAGCTTTATCATCTTAACAAATATAAAACAGGACAATCCTGAAAAGACAATTTCTGCAAAAAACGGCAGTAAATATTTAATAGAGAAATTTGAAGTTCTCTACCAGAACGAATGGTTTGAGTTCATAAAACCAACTGCCCATGGCATGCAGTTAGAAGAAACTCTTTGGCACAGAAACGGACAAGATTATTACGTGGAATTTCCTAAAGATCTAAGTAGTGTGGCGTTGGAGATTTGTGCAGAAGAGCTAGAGCTGAAAGTCCTCCAGGACGTGGTAGCTTAAAAGAGTAAGTGATTTATCAAAACCAGAAATATTTATTGTAACGCCCTGTCCATGAGTTGAACAATAATTAACCAATTATTACAAATACAGTAATGGAAGAAGCTTCCCAAAACACGGAAACTGTGAAGAAAGTTTTTATTCAAACTTACGGTTGTCAAATGAACGAATATGACACCGAAAAAATGTTTGAAGTTCTCAAGCATCAAAATTACTTTCAAACAGACTCACGGGAGGATGCAGATTTAATTATTCTCAATACCTGCTCTATCCGTGAAAAAGCTGAGAATAAGGTTTACAGTGAATTGGGCCGCTTAAGGAAACTTAAATCCGTTAAACCGGAGCTGAAAATTGGTGTCGGTGGATGTGTGGCTCAACAGGAAGGTAAGGCAATTTTACGTAGGGAAGCTAGCGTTGATTTTGTTTTTGGAACGGATAATTTGTTTGAACTTCCTGAGATGCTCAAGAAAGTCAGCCGAGGTCAAGAAATAATTCAAACAAAACGACATGCTCGGCAGAAAGTGCGTAACTTCATTCCGGAATATGCATTTCAACAAACTCAACATCACGGAATCAAAGCACATTTGGCTATCACAAAGGGCTGCAACAACCATTGTTCTTTTTGTGTTGTACCATTTACACGCGGAATAGAAGTCAGCCGTGAACCAGAAAATATTTTAGCAGAGGCACAGCGTCTCACTTCTGCTGGAACAAGGGAAATTTGTTTGCTGGGTCAAAATGTAAATTCCTACAAGGCTAACGGAGTGGATTTTGTAGAGCTTTTACACCGCTTGGATGAGCTTGAAAATTTGCAACGTCTGCGTTTCATTTCTCCACATCCAAAAGATTTTCATGAAGAATTAGCTGATGCATTTGTAACTTTACCCTCTCTCTGCGAACAAATGCATCTGCCTCTGCAATCCGGATCTGATCGGATACTCCGTAGAATGAGACGCTGGTACACGATGGAAACGTTTTATGAAAAAGTGGCTATGTTGCGTGATCGACTTCCTGAGGCTACGCTTTCTACAGATTTGATTGTAGGTTTTCCCGGAGAAACAGAGGAAGAGTTTGAAATGACAATGGAGGCAGTGCGCACCATACGTTTTGATCTAATTTATTCGTTTAAATATTCAACGCGTCCAGGAACCCGTGCTGCAGAATATCCTGAACATCTTGCAGAAGATGTGAAATCAAAGCGGCTTCAAATTTTACTTGAAACTCAAGGAAAAATCGTACAGGAAAAAAATGAAGCCCTGGTTGGCTCCATTCAAGAGGTCCTGGTTCAAGGGAAACATTACCGCAAAAATTCTGTCACCGGACGTACACGAGGTAACCACTCAGTTCACATAAACGACTCCTGTGCTATAGCAGGAGACCTTTTGTCTGTTCGTATCACGGGTGCACTTCACAATTCCTTAGAAGCTGAAATTATTTCCAAGAGTACTGTTTTAAGTTAATTTTATTAATAACCAGATTGGTCTCCAGGTTATTTTCAAGATTTGCTGGGAGTTTGTGACCTTTATCTTATTTGGTTTGAGGACGTGTCAGTGGATTCGGCGCGGTGCGAGGTGATAATTTGCGTCCGCATAATTCATGATCACTGTAATTTATTACACGGCGCAAAGGTGGTTTTTCAGAAATGTGAATACAGCTGTCTCCATGATTTTTCCAGACTGTTCCGCTGCAGCCCAACACAGTTGTTGTACCTGCCACGAAAATAATTTTAATAAAATATCTGCGAATGGAAAATTTTATAAATAAAAATAATGACTTTGTTGGAAATAACATGGAAAAAATTCGCAGTTTGAGGAATCTTAGGATTATTATTCTATAAGTCAAACGTTTGTCCGAGCTAAAAATCCAGCTATTGTTTTAACTCACTATAAAAAATTCTGGTGTTTATCTGGAAGAGCAATCTGGATGCCACGTTTTTTTAATCTGATATTTACGAGTGATTGTGAACCGAATTGGTGTAGGTGTTTCAAAAGAGACTGATCCGGATGTTGCAATTGCAGAAGTATTGCACTCAGCAGTCAAACAGGCAAAACTTCCAAAAGTGAATTGGGTGCTGACTTTTTTTACTCCTGCACATTTTATCCATGCAGGACGTCTGCATGAATTGATTCGGGAGCAAACAAATTGTGATTGTATCACCGGTTGCAGCGGAATGGGAGTGCTTTCAGTACTAGGAGAAATCTCAAGTGGTCCAGGATTGGTTTTAATGGCGGGCTATACCCCGGAGCTACGTCCGCTCGCGATAGCGAAATACCAGGAACTTGAACACAGTGCTGGGGTTACTCAACAATTCCGTGAAACACTTGAGAACTTTGGTGGTGAGAAACCGCTATTTTTCTTCTTTCCGGATGTTTATCAGCATCAGCCGCACAATTTTATCAATATGTTTAATTTTCTCAAAAACCATCCGTCTGTATTTGGGGCAGGATCTTGTAATGACGGCAGCCAGGAAACTTCCATTCAATTTGGTCCAGATATTGTTACTCTCAATGGTGCAGGTGGATTAGCCTTAGACGGTGTGCCTGAGTTTAGTGCGGGAGTAACACAGTCCTGTGCGACATTCGAAGAGCCAATGTTTATCACCGAAACAAAAGACGATCTAATCCTTTCACTCGATGGGAAACCCGCTTTGGAAGTGTTTAACGAAGTAGCTAATGAATTGGGATTTTCAAATTTGGAGTTGGCAGCACAGCAACTGTTGCTAAGTTTCCCACTTGATCCTGAGCAGCCTGTTTTCACCGGAGAAGGCTCTATGGCCCGACATGTTACCAGGATTGATGCTGCATCCCAAGGCATCAGCACATCACAAATTGTTCACGAGGGCGGAGTTGTTTCTTTTGCCTATCGCAACAATGCAACTGCTGAACAAGATTTGCAGGCAATGCTTTCCCGTTTGAAAAACAAAAATACGAATACACCAACTTTTGGAATTTATTTTAATTGCGCATCTCGTGGCGAAGCGCTTTATGGACGACAAAATGTGGATACGCAATTAATTAGGGAAACGCTGGGAGAGTTTCCTCTGATAGGTTTTTTTGGAGGTTATGAGTTGGCGCAAATGCCGCAAGGAGTACAGTTATACACTTATACTGGCGTTCTTGTTTTGGTTTATCTAGAAAATAAATAACAAAACCCGGCAAGAACCGCTTAAATTACGTGAATATTTGTACATACAAAACCACATAGAAAAATACCAAAAAAGAACCAGGTATTACCGATGTTTGTCAGTGTTCCATAAGAAAAAGTTTACTATAGTCAAAGGGTTATCTTGAAAAACTTACTGTGTCGTTCTGCCAAATCTGCGGCTAAAAAGAGAGTTCTATTTTCGAATTATTTTTTTGGGATTGCAATTGCACTGTTGCTGTCCGGATGCGGTTATGTGATTGAAGGAAGTAATCCGGTACTGCCTAACGAAGCACAAACTCTTGCACTTCTTCCCATCCAAAATCAGACGTTTAAAGCAGGTTTGGAAACAGATTTGGTTGAGCAACTGAGCCGATTGTTGCGCTCAAACAGTTCAGTAAAAATGTTGACTTCAGGACAGGCGGATCTCAGACTGAAAATTACTTTGCTAAAATTGAAAACGAGTTCCTCAGGATTGAGCAAAGACCAGATTTCAACAGGTGTGAAAGCGATATTACAAGGTGAGGTAATTTTGGAAGACATGCGTACTGGAAGTAAGGTGTGGGAGGAAAAAATGCTCCAAGTTAAACTTTCTGAATCCGGAGGCAATGACTCAGACACTGTTTCAAGTGTTTCACTTTCTGGAAGCATACGTGAATTAATCAAACAATTTGCAAAAAAACTGTATAACCGCCTCTTTACCACTTTCTAATTTATGCTATAAGTATGAAACCCGCATATACTAAACGCATTCATAGAAATGACTGCATATTACAAAAAGATCATTTTTGACAATCGCATCCATTTTTTTATTAGTGAAAGCTTCTGTTTAGTATAAAAACAGTCAATCCACATGTTGTAAAAAAACAAGCATGCATGACTCTTTTGAAACCGGTCTTCCGCAAAATTCTGCAAATTACACTCCGCTTTCACCGATTACATTCCTAAAACGTACTGCCTTCGTCCATCCACATCGGACTTCTGTAATTCATGGGAAGCATCGTTGGACCTGGGCGGAAACATACATCCGATGTTGCAGACTTGCTTCAGCCTTGAGCAAACGTGGTATAGGCAAGGGTGATACAGTGTCTGTAATTGCTCCAAATATTCCGGCTATTTTTGAAGCACATTTTGGGGTGTTGATGACAGGTGCTGTTTTAAACACTCTAAATATACGGCTGGAAGCAGAAACGCTGGCTAATATTTTTGAGCATGCGGAAACAAAAGTTTTACTGACCGACCGGGAATTTTCTCCACAGATCAAAGTGGCTTTATCCAAAGTGAAGCGGGACATCCTGGTGATTGACATTGATGATCCGGAAACGGAATCCGGAGAATATTTGGGTATGCTTGAATATGAAGCTTTTTTGGCAGAGGGTGATCCGGAATTTGAAGCAGTGCTGCCTGAAGATGATTGGCAGGCGGTTTCACTGAATTACACATCCGGAACAACTGGAATTCCGAAAGGTGTAGTTTACCACACACGCGGAGCTTATCTGCTGGCAACCGGGAATGTGTTGGCCTGGGAAATGCCACACCGCCCTGTATATCTCTGGACTCTGCCGATGTTTCATTGCAACGGCTGGTGTTTCCCGTGGACAATCACAATGCTGGGCGGGACACATGTCTGTTTGAGAAAAGTAACTGCAAAAAACATTTATAACTCTGTTGCTGAACACCATGTTACTCATCTTTGCGGTGCACCAATTGTGATGAACATGATCAGCAATGCGCCTAAAGAAGAGCAGCGGGAATTGCCGCACAGGGTAGAATTTATGACGGCTGCCGCACCGCCGCCGCCGCCTGTTATTGCCCAAATGGAAGAAGCCGGATTTAATGTTACTCATGTTTATGGCCTGACCGAAGTTTATGGTCCGGCTGTTGTATGTGAATGGCAGGAGGCTTGGACGGAAAAAGACAAAACTACTCAAGCACAACTCAAAGGCAGGCAGGGTGTGCGTTATCATGTGCTGGAAGGATTGACAGTTGCTAATCCTGAAACACTGGAACCTGTTCCGGCTGACGGTGAAACAATGGGAGAAGTACTGATGCAGGGAAATATAGTCATGAAGGGCTATTTCAAAAATCCTGAAGCGACAGCACAAGCTTTTGCAGGCGGCTGGTTCCATTCTGGAGACATCGGAGTACTGCATCCGGATGGTTACATTGAGTTGAAAGACCGCAGCAAAGACATCATTATTTCTGGTGGAGAAAATATCAGCAGTGTTGAAATTGAAAACGTTCTCTACCAGCATGAGGACATTCTCGAAGCTGCCGTGGTGGCTCGTCCGGATAAAAAATGGGGTGAAGTTCCCTGCGCTTTTGTTTCATTGAAAACCGGTTGTTCGCTAAATGAACAGGAGGTGAGAAAATTTTGCAGGACAAAACTGTCTTTATTTAAAATTCCCAAATACGTTGTTTTTTGTGAACTTCCTAAAACTTCCACCGGGAAAATTCGCAAATCTGTCTTGCGAGAGCAGGCAAAAAAGTCATAGTCTTGTGAAGGTAACTTTAGGTCTGTCCTTTTATGAATCAAAAAATTCAACTGGTTTTGCCGGATTAAATAATTTTTCTTTCAAAATAGAAAATGGATAAAATGGGCATGACCAAAAAAAAATTTATTGAAGATTTAAATCTTAATGGATTGCGTGTCTTGACACGTGTTGATTTTAATGTACCCCTCAACAAAGATTTGCAAATTACCGACAATGGGAGAATTGAGGCCGCTTTGCCGACCATTCGGTACATCGTTGAGCAAGGAGGAAAAGCGATCTTGATTTCGCACTTGGGTCGTCCGGGTGGAGAGCGGGTCGAGAGCCTGAGCCTAAAACCGGCCGCGGAAGAGTTGTCACTGTTGCTCGGGCAGCCTGTAACCTTTGCTAAAGATTGTATTGGTGAAGAGGTTGAGGCTCTGATTGAAGGGATGCAAAACGGAGAAGTGCTTTTGCTGGAAAATTTGCGTTTTCATAAAGCAGAAACGAAAAATGAGCCTGAGTTTTGCAAAGCATTGGGCAAACTGGGCGATGTTTATGTTAATGATGCTTTTGGAACGGCACATCGGGCCCATGCTTCTACTGCCGGAGTTACAGGATTTATTCCGGAATCCGCCATCGGATATTTGATTCGTAAGGAACTGCAGTTTCTTGGTGGAGCAGTTACGAATCCTGCAAGACCTTTTACTGCAATTTTAGGAGGTGCAAAAGTATCCGATAAAATTAAAGTTATCTACAAATTGTTAAACAAAGTTCAAACTTTAATCATCGGCGGAGGAATGGCCTGCACTTTTTTGAAAGCTCAAGGTTACAAAATTGGCGCTTCCCTGTTGGAAGAAGACTCCTTGGATTTCGCAAAAGAACTGATACAGAAGGCAGAGGAAAAAGGTGTTAAACTCCTGTTGCCTGTGGATGCGGTAATTGCTGACAGTTTTGACAAAAGTGCTTCAACTTGCAGTGTTTCTGTAGAAGAGGGTGCTCCGGATGGTTGGCTTATTTTGGACATTGGTCCAAAAAGTGCTGAAACATTTTGCGACTCCGTACGTAAATCAGGAACTGTCCTTTGGAATGGCCCTATGGGGGTCTTTGAGATGGAAGCCTTTGCTCAGGGAACATTCGCAATCGCACAATGTCTTGCGGAAGTGACTGACAAAGGTGTTGTGACAATTATTGGAGGTGGAGATTCCGCAGCAGCGATACAACAATTTGGACTCAGTGAACGGATCACTCATGTCTCCACCGGAGGTGGTGCGTCACTTGAATTTTTGGAAGGCAAAGAACTTCCGGGAGTGAGTGCAATTCAGCAATCAAAATAATACTTCATGCTGTACTCACTCAACAGCACATTCAACAGTAATTTATGGACAAGGACACGGCACTTCAGGAAGACAACGATTCGACAGAAAATCAGGAGGAAAATTCCGAAGTAACTACAGAGGAGAAAAGTACGAATGTTTCTTTCAGTTTTTTCCTTTATCGTCTGATAGCTTATGCTGATGCCCGCCGCTCAGTTGCTTCTTTTGTAATCATTCTCTTTCTTGTTACATTCAGTGACATACTTTTTGAGAACTTCCTTTTTGTGCCGTATGTAGAACTGGTAGAGTCACTTTCAGGTGTGCATCCAGGAGGCTTTGCTGAGTTGGACGTAGGATTTGCGCCTGAGGTTTGGCAAGCTCTGCTGGGAATGGTTCTGGGAACACTTATTTTGGTGATTTCGATTGCGTCTCAAAGCATACCGAAGCTAATCGATTTCTACATGAGAGATATCCCGAGTTTGCTTTACATCTGGTTTCTAATTATTTCCGGCGTGCATGCATTAATCATTAAAATATATGGCGAAATCGGTCTGGTTCGTGAACCAAGCCGGATTTTCAACACCCATTTCCTGTTGACAATTTGTACAATCATCGCCTTCCCCTATGTTTTCTATATCCTGCGCTACACCAAACCCACCAACATCATTAACCGTATTTATAACAACAATATGGACCAGATCAGGGCACTCACTTCATCGAGAAACCGTGCGTTGGCCCATATCCCAAAGGTCGTTGAATATCAGCAATACACAATTTTTGAGGCACTTAATCAACTGGACGATATTCTTGAATTCTCTTCTTTCAAGGAGCTGAAGGCAGATATTGTTCACGATATGAGTGTGACCCTTCAAAATTACATACGGCTCAAACGTGACATTGCTCCCGGTTTCTTCAAAGTTTCTCCAAAAGTTCGCACCGATATTTCTTTCAAAACTATGGTGGGGCAATTTGGAGAGATGGAACGTAACCAAAGTTTTTATGAACAGAAATGCTTCCGTCTGCTGGGCAATGTTTATATTCGCTTACTTGAACATGGTGAATTTGATTTATCTTCGATGGTTGCAGGTGAAATGGCTAATTTAGGTTTAACTGCAATTGAAGAGGATAATACTGAATTGATTGACATTATCATCATTCGTTTCAACACATTACTGCGTTTTGCAATAAAGCATGGTGTCCGGAACAATGAACCGCGGAACCTGTATAACCTTGGATTTTATTATGGAAATTTTATCAGATATTTGGTGGAGCATAAAAAGACAGATCACGTAAAGCGTTGTTTCATGTATTTGCGGATTTACGGAGTAGAAATTTTTAAGCATGGAAGCAACAGTCCTGCAATGTATTTCATAGTGGATGTGATTGCCACAGAAATGAAAAAAGTACTGGAGCAGATTTATCATGATGACTGGGACAAAGAAATACAGAATGGGATGCTCAGTGAAATACTTCAGGTGGATAGTCCTCCAGATTTTAATAAAGAAGATCTTGCCCGCGGAGTACTTATCAACAATGGTGTGCGTGTTCTTCAATTTGGACTGGCCTTATTCTATCAGCGGGAGGGAATGACTGATTTTGTAGAACGTATTGCCAAAGACGTACTGGATGATCTTCAGGCTTTAGGAGAAGCAACTTTTTCTCAAGTCATAGAAATGACTTCAAACCGCCTACTTTTTTCCGGACCAACTTTTTGGGAGGATACAGATAGAGGTAATCTAAACATCTATTACACTTCAGATCAGGATCAAATTGATGGATTTAAGAAACGACTTTATGATTTAGCTGAAACTCAGTTGAAAACCGAGATGACGCAGAAATATCAGTTGACTGAAGTAGAACTGAATTTACTCTGGGAAATGTCGCGGATGACGAAAGAAAAGGAAGTATTTCAAATTAGCACTAATGTTAAAACTTTTGAGTTAATTCTAAATGATTTAGAGAAAATTGATGAGGAACGTTTGGATGCATTGGTCACTTTGCGGGAAAAACTGAATTTCAACTCTGATAACCCAAAACTCATTGTCACAACCAGTCGTCAGCTTGCAGTTGGTACAGAACTGAAAATTTCTGGAAAAATTTCAGGGCAAACAAAGCAGCTTGAGTTCCAGGCAGTTGCTCAGTTGAATACTCCAAATTACTTATTTGTTAAAGTGATGGATGAGGGAGAGGTGGTTAAAATTGACAAATTATCATCACTAACCGTTAAGTTCAGGCCATTGCGCCAAAAAATGGTTTATCAATTTCATGCAACTCTTCAAAACACTGGAGCAAATTCTCTGCTCCGTTTTGAGCATTCCAACAAAGTCAAAATTGTAGAAGAGCTTTAATCAAAAAGTGAAGCTTGTGCTTCAGGAGGTTCAGGATTTTTTTCGTCAGTTACTGAATCATCAAGCTTCTTCAAGCAGTCCGGATTATCAAATGTGGGGACACTGACTTTTCTGGAAACTTTCCACGCCTCCATTTTTTCAGCAGGAAGAGGAATAAGGAGTTTTTCTGGTGCGGTTTCTGTTCCGGAAAGATCGAGCCAGCTCAATCCATTATTCGGAGTCAATATAACTGGCATTCTGTGATGAATTTTCTGCATTAATGAATTTGCTGCAACTGTCAAAATGGTACATGTACGCCTGAGTTCTCCTTCAGGTGATGTCCAGGAATCCCATAATCCAGCAAATGCCATCATACTATTTCCCTTATCAGAAATTTCCGATTTCAAGCTGATAAAATAGGGTTGTTTTTGTCCTTCCTCTTTAGCCCATTCATAAAAACCGGTGGCTGGAATCAGGCATCTTTGTTTCCGGAATGCTTGCCGAAAGAAAGGTTTTTCTGAAACCGTCTCCGCACGTGCGTTGATCATGGGGGTTGGTTCTTTGGCCCAAAAAGGAATAAAACCCCATTGACGCATTTCCAAACTGCGTAAACCGTCCTGCTGGACAATCACAGGAATATCTTGAGAAGGACAAATGTTGTAGCGGGGTTCAAGCATCATTTCAGATTGTTGGATTTCGAAAGTCTGCATCACTTTTTCCTCGCTCTCTATCATAACAAATCTGCCGCACATTTCTAAACTCCTTCAATTCCGCTCCGGTATTTCTGCAGGAAGGTTTTTTTGAAATTTGGAAAGCGCTTCTCCTTGATTGCATTACGTGCCTGCTTAATGAGGGAGATATAAAAAAACAGATTGTGGTAGGTGTTGAGTCTCATACCCAATATTTCATTGGTTTTGAACAAGTGACGTAAATAAGCACGTGAATAGTTCTTACAAGTAGAACAAGCACAATCCGGGTCCAGTGGAGCTGGATCTTCCTTGTATTGATTTTGCTTAATACTGATTTTTCCGTGTGAAGTAAAAAGCGAGCCGTTACGGGCGTTGCGGGTTGGCATCACACAGTCAAACATATCAATTCCTGCTTCAATTCCTTCCAGCAAATCCTCAGGATCTCCGACACCCATCAGGTATCTTGGTTTTTGGGCAGGCATTTTTACCGCAATATGATGGACCACGCTATACATTTCCTCTTTTGTTTCTCCTACACTCAAACCGCCAATTGCATAGCCGTCAAAGCCAATATTCACCATTTGCTCCAAACTTTGCTCACGCAAATTCAACTCACCTCCACCTTGAACAATTCCGAACAACGCTTGTTCTCCGGAAACTCCTGAACCTTGACTGCTGGCATCTTTGCTACGTTGTGCCCATTTGGTAGTCAGGGCAATCGAGCGTTCTATTTCTTGACGGGTTGCAGGCAGTTCAAGGCACTGATCGAGACACATCATGATTGTCGACCCCAGGTTTTGCTGAATAGCAATAGAAATTTCAGGTGTGAGAGTTATTTTTGAGCCGTCGATATGACTACGTATCACTACACCTGACTGATCAAGCTTAAGCAGTTTAGCCAATGAAAATATCTGAAATCCGCCGCTATCAGTCAAAATAGGTCCATCCCAGTTCATAAAATGATGCAAACCTCCCAACTTGCGTACCAGTTCATCACCGGGACGAAGATGCAAATGGTAGGTGTTTCCCAAAATGATTTCGGCACCCAACTCACTAACCTCTTCCGGGGTCAAGGCCTTGACGGTTCCAAGTGTTCCAACCGGCATAAAAACCGGTGTATGGATTGTACCATGTAGAGTTTTCAAAATTCCTGCACGGGAATTATGGTCTTTTGCCTCAAGTTCAAACTGAATCATACAGGACTTCAGTTGGCGGGAATAATGCTCTGCATTAAGGAAATTGTCTGTTCTTGCTGCCTTTTAAAAAGTTCTTCTTCAGTTTCACTTACAGGTGGAATGTCAGGATCTATTTGAAAAAGTACTTGACTCCGGGCAACTATTTTTCCTGTACCGGCATCAATGCAAATTTTCCGAATTGTTCCAGGGAACTCCGCACGAATTTGATTGAACATTTTCATCACTTCCAGCAACCCTAAGACGTCTCCTTCTTCAACATGCTGACCTTCCCTGACATATTCGCCTGCTTCCGGAGTTTCGCGCGAATAAAATGTCCCACCTGTCCATGCTAAAATTTCATTGCTCTTTGCAGACGGCGGGGGTGCAAGCTTCGCAATCAATTCCTCATTAGACTCAGGATCCTGAAATTCTTTAGGAATTTTTACTTCCAGAGTGTTGTTACCTCGAAAATCATAATAACCTGCTTTTTTTGCAAGAATTGACGGAAGCTGCAATAATTCCATACTCATTTGATGTCCTTTGTGGGCTGCACTTATACCCTCCCACAATTTCAGGTTTTTACCCAATTTAAATTTTGCAGGAGGTTTTTCTGCACTCAGTATTTCCCTCAACTCTTGCCATGATAAATCGGTCTTTCCAAATCTGGTTTTTAATTCACTGTAAAAAGCAGAGGCAGTTTCCAGTAATTTTTGATCGTTGCTCCAGATCTGCTCACTTGGAGGAACTCCAGAATGTTGCTCAAGACGTAAGAAATGATAAAGGTCGGCTAAAGTTTGTACAGGATTCTGGAAAGTTGAAAGTTTGCTGTGAAGGTTTTTTGATTTCTGAAAAGACAGCCAGCCCATCAATAAGTGAGTCTTGTTCAACAACTTTTTGAGAGGCCGCAAGATAAGAGTTATTTTTTGATCATAAATTTGGAGCCCATCACTGCCGTAGTTTTTTTGGACCTGATCACGTTGAATCTTCCAGGCCAGATCCAGATTTATTTGATCACAAAAGTTTTTCAATTTTCCAGCAAGTGCCAGATACGAAGATACAAAACGTGTGTTTGGTTTAAGCATCGGATCGTTGCCCAGCAGCCAGTGTAATAAGCCATAGTGGAAATCGACATTCAAATGCAAATCATGTCCTCGGACTTCCATACAACGTAAAATTTCAGTAAGTTTCTCAAAACTTTCCCGACGTGAAATTCCATGTGTAATGGAAAGAGCAACGTTTGAATCATAAGCACCTGCCAAGTTGTAGGGTTGCAATAGACCTGTATCAGGATTGCTTATCCCAATCCCCTGGTCATCACGTATTTCATTTTCAGTTGCAGCAGACCAAGCTCTTAAGACTCCTCCCGCATGTGGTTTTAGTGCGGGATTTGTCGTATTCAGACGGGCTTCAACACCTGAAACAAAACGTGGCAAACGTTTAGGACGAGAAAGCTTTTCTCCGTAACAATTTATTAACAACATTGCAGCAACCAGGGAATTAACAACAAAAGTATCTTCAGGATTGTCAGGATTTGAAAATTGGAGCTGATAAGCCATTTCTGTGACTCGATGTTCAACCTGTATCCGTGTGTTTACTTCCATAAAAAAATGTTTTTCTCCTTCGACAATACACTCGAAAGTTGAAACCGAATCGAGATTCAGTGCTTTGCCGAATTCCTCTGCCTCTTTGCACATTGAACTTAACATTTTTGCATCAGAACGTAACACTTTGGCTTGTGGGGTTTTCCCTGCTGATTCATATTCACGTGCGGCTGCTTCCAGCATTTCTTCTGTCAAAGAAACTTCGAGTAATTTTTGCTCGTGCATTTGCAGAGAACAATCACGTCCGCCAAGTTCGATACACCACTTTCCATTCCCCAGCAATTGAATTTCATTATGGCGGGTATTCTCAATGTTCAATTCAATGAGAAAATTCTTGTTGTCACCCTCTCCGGCAGCTTTTGATTCAATCAAAACTGACATCACAGCTTCAGCTATTTCTTCTACAGAAGTTACGACTCTCTGGCCCCTACCCCCTCCGCCGCCCACATGTTTGAGGCGTATGCGCTTACCAGGATTTTCTAGCCAAATTGACTCAACTTGCCGAACAGTTTCTTGCTGTAATTCTTCAATCGTAAACAGGTCGATCTGCTTCGCATATGAAGCCTGCAAAATGGTTACTGCCTGATCAATAAGTTCTTCGGATTGCCAGTTTTCAGGAAGACTCAGTTTATGATTTTTGATAATTTCCGGGAAATATGTATCCGGCGCTTTTCCTGCCTTACGCAATAAAGTCAGCGCGTCTATTCTGTCTTCTCCAGGTGTAACGGGAACATTTAGCGAACGCGCAAGCTGCTTGGCTTTATCCTTTGATCCGGCCTGTTGAATTACTTTGGAGTTCGGTCCAATGAAACTAATTTCTGCATTCTCAATTCGTTCTACAAATTCTGCATCTTCTGCCATAAAGCCATAGCCTGCAAATAAATGCGTGTAACCATTCTCATGACAAATATCAATTACCTGTTCTATCCGCTCAACTCTTTCCTCCTTTGTGGTACCCATGTAATCTGGGACATGATGTACCTGTTTACGGCGGTTTCTAATTGCACGTAATTCTGGAGCAAGGGTTTGCGGAAAAATGATGCTGTCTTTTTCAGAAAGCAGCATGCCATAGTTTGCTCCTAATTCTTCAAAAATGTTCATCGTTTCTAAACGAATCGGCCCCCTGCAGACAATTAGGCACTTGACATGATTAAATGTGAAAGACGATTGCCAGGAACTTTCAGGATCAAAAGTGATTGCGCTCATGAAATGTTTAAATTATGAAAATTATGTCTTTGTTTAAAATTATTCGAAAAGTTTTACTAAAATAACGGATCAAAAGAGATCTGAGAATCACGCAATTTCTACTAAAGTTAATAATCGTAAACCGGAATATGTTTGCCTGAAATTTATTAATTTTGTTTAGTTCAGGTACTTTCTGAAGCTGGTCTGGGAATAATCAGGCAAAAAACTTTTCCCACAATTTATACATTCTAAAACGCCCCAATTGCCCTTTCAGAGCTTAGATTTCATCAAATCCTCTAACTGAATCAGGACGAATTCCACGTCCATGCAACAAAACCAGTACAGGATCATCAGTGTGAACTCCTTCTTTGCTCCAAGTCATATGATCGGCAGTGATGCATAAACGCAGTTTACCGTGCCACTTATCTAAAAACCGACCAAGTTCTGCATCTATTCTTTCCAGAAAGTCCCTCTTTTTTACTGCTTCTCTGTTGTGTGCGGCAATGTCACAACCTTTTACATGCAGGACTACAACTCCATGCTCCGTCAACAATTTTGCGGCAAGTTCGAATTTTTTATTTAAATCAGTATCCAGGTTTGCAGTCATTTCCGGAGTTTTACAAACATTCATACCTGTGACTTTGGCAATTCCGAGAATAGTGTCA
>Ga0208057_1000040_pt1 | contig 39949 bp, 34 predicted proteins | sample DeeseametaMP1649_FD_184183 | JGI IMG/M metagenome (GOLD analysis project Ga0208057, IMG submission 184183) | Marine microbial communities from the Deep Pacific Ocean - MP1649 (SPAdes) | ecosystem: Environmental > Aquatic > Marine > Oceanic | place: North of Tokelau, South Pacific Ocean...
TAGTTTTTGAATTGCATCTGAAAAACTGTCAACTGTGTTGAATTGTTATACGGCGTATTTTGCCAAGGAAGATTGAGTTGCCATGAGACGCCAAAGCCATCACTTAGCCATTAGCTTTAGAAGTAAAGTTATTATCCCATTGTTTACAAAAAAGGACCTCAAATCAAACGTCACGCAAGCGTAAATTTTGCGGATCATAAGCTGCTTCTTTGAGAACAGTTGCGGAGCAGTTATGGCCAAGAACACGGATTTCAAATTTAGTTCCAGGTTCGGCAAATTTAGGTTGAACATAGGCAAATGCCATACTTTGACTGACGGTGTGTCCGTAGGCTCCGCTGGTGGTAACGCCGATTATATTTTCGCCAGAAGGAGCTTCCGGATTCAAAACCGTTTCGTTGCCAAGACAATCGGAATCGGCAGTTTCCACAGAAACATAAACCAGTTTTGTGTTCACACCCAGCAATTTTCGGGAAAGGGTGGCTTCGCGTCCGAGGAAGCATTTGCTGAAATCGACGAAACGATCCAATCCGGCTTCCATAGGTGTAATTTCGGTGGTCAATTCGCTGCCCCAACCTTTGTATGCTTTTTCCATGCGCAACGAATTCATCGTATAGGTGCCGAAGTTGGCGATGCCGAATTCCTCCCCGGCTTCCATGATAGCGTCATAAAGCGTTTCCATCTTGTCCATAGGATGGTGCAGTTCCCAGCCAAGTTCGCCCACATAAGAAACTCGCAGGGCGTGCAGTGGAATTCCCGAAACTTCGATTGACTTCCCACGCATCCAGCGAAATTCTTTGTTGCTCAAATCCGCATCCGTCAGTTTGGAAAGGACATCTCGTGAACGCGGGCCTGTAAGCACCAACACACCGTAATCATCGGTGATGTTACTGATGTTTACATTTTCTTCAGGCAATATGTGTTGCGAAAACCAGTCGTAATCGTGAATTTCGGCAACAGCGGCGGAGAGGACATAAAATAAATTATCTTCTAAACGCGTAATGGTGGCTTCGCCTTCGATGCCTCCCAATTCTGTCAGCATGTGAACTAAGGACACACCGCCGATTTTCGGAATACGATTGGCGCAAATACGATTCAGAAATTTTTCTGCGTCATTGCCGGAAATTTCATATTTGGCAAAACTGGTCATATCAATCAAACCGACTCTTTCCCGCACTGCCCGACATTCTTCGGCAACGGCGGAAAATGAATTATTGCGCCGGAAACTGTATTGCTCACCTTCGCCTTTTTGGTCAAACCATTTCGCCCGTTCCCAACCGAAAGTTTCCGCAAAAACAGCACCTATTGATTTCAGTTTTTCATAAATCGGAGTGGTGCGCACCGGACGACCGGCAGAACGAAATTCACCGGGATAGTGCGTGGCATACATGTGTTCGTATTCGTCAATGGATTTATCGAGGGTGTATTTTCCGCAAGCCCAATCTCCGTAACGGCGCGGATCCATTTCGCGCACATTGATTTCGGTTTGTCCGTGAACCATCCATTGCGCCAGATATTTTCCGCAACCCGGACCTTGCGTGATGCCGATGCTGGCGGCGCAACACATCCAATGATTTCGTAATCCCGGAGCCGGGCCGAGTAAGAAATTTCCGTCCGGAGTATGCGTGATCGGACCACTGACTACTTTCTTGATTCCGGCAGTTTCAAAAACAGGAAGACTCTTTGCGGCCTCAGCCAAATGCGGTTCAAGGCGTTCCAAATCCGGCGGCAAAAGCGCATTGTCAAATCCCCAGTCGATGCCGTTCAAACCCCACGCTTCGGCTTGCATTTCATACGGCCCGATAATCAAACCGCTCTGCTCCTGCCGGTAATAGCACGAAGATCGTGGGTCGCGCACCACCGGAAGTTCGGTTGCAAGCTTGGCAACTTCCGGAATACTTTCGGTCATTAAATATTGATGAACCATGTTGACCATCGGCAATTTGAGTCCCACCATTTCCGCAACTTGCGAACAAAACGAACCTGCCGCATTGACTAAATGTTCACAAACGATTGTTCCGTTTTCCGTAACCACTTCCCATTCTCCGGAAGGCAAAGCATTGATGTCCGTGACACGATTATTGCGGTAAATTTCCGCCCCGCGATTTTTGGCGCCGATGGCCATAGCATTTGTGACACCGCTGGGATCGGTGTGTCCGTCTCCGGTGGTGTGTGCCCCCAGCAAAACGCCGTCGGTGTTCAGCAGAGGATGCACTTTCTTAATTTCATCCGGCCCCAGCAAATGACATTCCACGCCGATTTGATCGAGAATGCCTTTGACATAATGAAACCAATCGACTTGGTCTTGATTGATGGCCAACCGCACCGCACCGCATCCGTGCCAACCCGTGGCTTGTCCGGTTTCGGCTTCCAGTTTTTTGTATAGTTCTGAGCCGTAATAATGGATTTTTGCCATACTCAAGGAGCCGATAAAATGCGGAATTAATCCTGCGGCATGCCAAGTTGAGCCGGAAGTCAATTCTCCTTTTTCCACCAAAACGACATCGTTCCAGCCCTCTTTTGTCAAGTGATACAACAAACCCACGCCCATTGCTCCGCCGCCGATGATGACGACTCTTGCGTGTGTTTTCATGAAATATCCAGAGGTTGCATTCTATTCCTGGGTAAGCGTATAGGAAATTGCTCCCTGATTTTACTGTCGGTATCTTCGTCCCAATTGTTTGGAAAATGTGTTTTCAGGATTTCCTTAAGTTTTAAATGAGCACGCTGAATTGAATCAGTCGAACCCTGTTCGATCCAGTTATTGATGTTTTCTCGATCACCAACGATAGGATAAAGATAATCGGATTGCATTCTGTTCAATGTTTGCTCATGGCCTAAATAATGCCCGGGTCCATCCAGACAAACATCACGGATTGGATCGAGTGACAGAGTCTCTGCGTTAACCTCTATTCCTCTGACTGTGCGGTTAATTGCGCCAAGCATATCGTTATCAATAACGTAACTTTCCAGGCAACAACCTAACAAACTAGCATGCATTCCTGCAGATTCATAAATAAGGTTTGCACCGCTATGTCCAGCCAATGCGACAGTATATCCTTTTTCATATCCGGATTGCGCATCCGGAATTTTTGAATCAGTCATTCCCGCGGCAATTCCGGAAGGCAGGTTGTAGAATTGTGACATTTGTCCACAGGCTGCCATCAAGACGGCTTGTTCTCCGCTACCCCCGCTCATGGCACCTGTGCGTAAATCTGAAACAAAGGGCCAGGCACCAAAAATTGCCGGAGCGCCTTCCTGGATTGCGTTAACATACACCAGTCCAGCTATTACTTCCGCCACAGACTGTACCACACAACGAGCCAATGTAGCTGGTGATGTTGCACCAGCTTGCCCTGCAGAGAGCAATAAAACAGGCATTCCACCCTTTACTCCTGCTTCCAGGCAGGCGCTGGCGTCTTCAGCAAATTTTAAAGGCGGAATTACATGACAAACGGACATGCTAACAAAAGGCCGCTCCCGCCAGGCTTTCTCACTTCCAGCAATCAGATGGAGCATTTGCAAAGCCTCATCTACATTTTCCGGAAATGAAAAACTGGTACCAACGTGTTTCTTCGTTCCGGCTACCGAGGCATAACAGGTAGTGATATCCATTTCACGCACATCTTCCAGGTCTCTACAAACGATCGATCTTTGAAAAAAATGAATATGCTCCAATGTATCACAGACCCTCGCAATATCATAAAGATCATGAGACGTTGATTCACGGTACTTACGACTGATTGGATCAAGTATATGAACCGCAGCTCCTGCTGTTCCGAAATGAACTTTTTTGCCGCTCAAAAGCAAATCGTGTTCCGGAGACGCTCCAAAAAGCGTGATGTCACGTCCGGCTTTTGCTAAACCATCTTTGACAACTGAACGGGGAAATAACAGTCGTCCTTCGGATGAAACTGTGCAGCCTATTGCAGTGCAAGCTTCAATACATGAAGGAATCGCTTTGTCCATGCCAATTGTTTCCAGGACTTGCAAAACTGCTTCGTGAATCTTCGGCAAATCCTCTTCCTTCAATGGCTTAAAGTTGCCCCCTTCCTGTCCAGGATGAACAGGTTTCATATTATCCGGAAGAGCTGCCGCCCTTTTAGCTTTCCGGGCATTTCTGCCGCCCATGCGGTGTCCTGAATTTGGTGCCATTATTGTTCTCCTTGGTATGTTTACAATGCTTTGTTGAAAAAAATATGACCTTGACAAACACAGCTAATAATTTTTTATTTTTGAAAAAGTTTTAAAAAGTTGTCATTCCCGCGAAAGCGGGAATACAGGAACTTGTAAGTATTTTAAATAATGGATTACCGCTTTCGCGGGAATGATAAACAAGTGTTTCGGTTTGACTCTTTACCGGATTTTTCAACTTAAAAGACTCAGCGAGTTTAAGCTGACAATTTAAGCAATTCTAACTGTTGAGAATCATCTTTTTTTACGTCGACGTTTACGAACTAGATTTGTATCCGCGTTACTATACATGTTAGTTTCAGCAGGAAGTTCAACGACTTTTGCCAGGTTTGGAAAGGAATCGGTTTTGTGCGGAAAAGCCATGGCATTAACAAAGTGTTCCTGAAATTTTGATTCGACGGCAGTTTCCACTTTTTCAACCTCCCGCACGACTCCTTCAATTTCCTTTCTTGACTCATAATTCAGCAGGGCGATTCTTGCTCCGGTTCCAGCAGCATTACCCGCAGAACTGACTTGTTCCAAATCACAATCCGGAATCAAGCCCAGGACCATTGCGTATTTCACGTCAATATGGCTGCCGAACGCACCGGCCAGGCGGATGCGGTCAACAGTTTCAATTTCCATACGCTCCATCAGCAAACGGATTCCGGCATAAAGCGCCGCCTTGGCCAACTGTACAGCTCTGACATCATTTTGAGTGACTTGAATACTATGTTTTCCATGGGACAATACATAGGAAAATGTGCGGCCATCAGGAATTATATGCTTACTTTTTGCGGCCAAATCACCATTTATCACACCATCTTGACTGAGAATGCCTGCTAAATACATTTCCGCAATCACCTCGATGATTCCGGAACCGCAAATTCCGGTGACGCCCAGCGCTTTAGTGTCTTTTTCAAAGCCGGATTCGTTCGACCATAAATCGGAGCCTATTACCTGGAAACGAGGCGCCAAAGTTTCACGGTCAATGCGCACACGTTCAATTGCTCCGGGAGCAGCCCTTTGTCCAGAAGAAATTTGTGCACCTTCAAAAGCGGGGCCTGTTGGACTTGAGGCGGCTAAAAGGTGTTCATTGTTGCCTAAAACAATTTCTGCATTGGTACCGATATCGACTAGCAGTGACAGGGCTTCCCGCTGATGAGGGGCTTCGGACAAAATCATGCCTGCCGTATCTGCGCCAACATGCCCTGCGATGCATGGTAAAACATAACATCGTGTGTTAGTATGCAGAGTTAAATCTAAATCTCGTGCACGGATTCTTACACTTTCATCGGTGGCCAGAGCAAATGGTGCTCCGCCAAGTTCAACAGGATTAATACCCAGCAACAGGTGGTGCATAATGGGATTGCCGACAAAACTAACTTCTACTATTTCGTCTAATTCGCGTTGGGCTTGAGTGGTAACATTTACTGCAAGTTCGTTGATAGCCGTACGGATTACTTTTGTCATTTCAAGATCACCTCCTGGATGCATCATCACGTAGGAAACGCGACTCATCAAATCTTCACCAAAACGTATTTGCGGATTCATCACTCCGGCAGAAGCCAGCACTTCACCGGTTCTGAGATTGCAGAGGTGAGCCGCCACTGTGGTTGATCCGATATCTACGGCAAGACCGCATAAGGATTCTCTAAACCCTGGATAAACCGCAATTACCTGTCCAAGATAATCCACTGCTACGGTAACTTTCCAATTACCTTCTCTCAACTCCCTTTGCAATGAGAGCAACATACCGGGACCAAAGCGTAAATTCTTGAGTTGCCACTCTCGTTCAAGAGCTTCACGCAGGCGACGCAAATCTCCAGAAGGATCATACATATTCGGCTCCCAGACTTCGACGTAATGCAACTGTACTGGAGGAATGATTTCAATATCAAAGGCTTCTGCATCCTTGCGGATAATTTGCTGATGTACCTGACTGTCCGGTGGCACATCAATCACACAATCAGCTAATATTTTGGTTGCACAACTGAGTCTTCTGCCTTCTGCAAGTGATTTTTTGGGACGCTCTGCATATGCTTTCTCAGTTTCACAAAGTGGCGAGATATTTTCTGCTTTGGAATTAATTCTGTGTTTGGGGAATTCTCCTGTAGCTTGAACAATCTGGCAACGCCCGCAAATTCCGCGACCTCCACAAACCGAATCAATGTCGACCCCTAAATTTTGTGCGGCCTGTAATACAGGAGTCCCTACTGGAAAATATCCGCGTTTTCCTGAGGGAGTAAAAACAACTCGTGCGTCCGGAACTTTCGAAGAAAGAGGCATGATTTGAGGTATGGGACGTGTGTTGTCAGGTCTTGAGCTAAAAGTATATTATTTTAATAATCTCTTGAATAGTCGCTTATACAAGATTTCTCGCTTCGTTCGAAATGATTCTCAAGAGTATTAGATTATGACTTTTTTACTAGATCATCAAGTTTGAAATTTTAGTGAACAAATTACTCAAAACTTACATTTGTTTGCCACTCTGTTAGCCATGCTGCAGATTTTTCAATACCTCCAAAAGGATAAAGATGAAGCTGGTCATAGCCACGTAATCCTGAAATTATTTTATCAGGTTTATTAACAAACATCAATTTGCTGAGACTCAATCCCTGTTTACGCAAAACCTTTGTAGAAGCTTTTACTCCGCAAACCTTGGCAAAACGCATCAATGTTTTTATGGTTGATGGACCAGGAACTCCAATATGAATTGGATTACTGACTCCCTTTTCTCGCAGATCTGAAATCCAGTTGTTTGTTTTTTTCGCATCAAGGGACCATTGTGTCACAATGCGGGCTGAAATTTCACGTTCAGCAGTCCAGCGCAATTTTTCAAGCAAATGGAATTCAGAATTTGGATCATCCGGATTTCCTTCCGGATGGCCGGCAAAATCAAAAGCGTTAATTCCGTATTTTGCCAATAAACCTGTTTTCAATAAATCCATTACACAGCTAAAGTCGCCTGCCGGTTGAGAATTACCACCTCCGATCAACAAGGCTCTCTCGATTCCTGCTTCCTGAAGTCCGGAAAGACATGCACTCAATTCCTCAACTCCGGCAAAACTTCGTGCTGCAATGTGCGGTACAGCATGTTTCCCAACAGCTTTAATTTGTTGAGCAGTCTGGATAGTTTCCCAACAAGCAGCGCCTGGAATCATGGTGATATAGACTTCGTTTATAAAATCCGGAATCAACGACACGTCAGCAAAATTGTGGGGCAAAATTTCCATGGACCATTTAGTTTGTTGCTCAAGGTTGTCTTGGAGATCGTCCGTTGTTTCTATGGTCATATTGCTTTCGAAGGAGTCTGATTCTCCAAAAAGTACTTTCATATTTTCTACTTTGCTAATTATAGTTGAGAGATAACAGGATTCTCAAGATTCGAATTCTGTACGCAATCAACTGCATACGCAATGCCAAGTTATAAATGACTGATAATATTAAATAATAGTAAAATAAATTATAAAATAAGAACTAATAGTTCTGTTTATTATAATTAGATTGAGTTTGGTAGATAAAATTCTGGAGTCAATAAAACAAATAAATAATGTTAAATAAATAATAGCATTAAATTACAATAAGATAATTATAATTAGTGTTAAAAATAATTGAGAGAAAAAATTGGGATAAAAACAGAACTATTAGTTCCGAAAAACTGAAAATAAGAATATTAAATTCCGATTCATTAAAAAGCAATTAGTTACGACTCTACTTTTATATTGAAAAAGTTATTGCTTGGTATAGTTAATGGTAATCAGTTTAGTGGAAGTGGATATTTACTACTATTCCATTTGCTATTATGCAAGTTTACACAGTCTGAAGTAGCTTTTCTAACAGAAACGAATATAGGAGGAGTCATGTAATGGAGATATTTGTCTGCAAGTTGACAGGAGATTTCATGTCGGGTATAAATTTGCTTCAAAGTCGAGATATCACAGTCAAAGAACACCCTCGATTTTACAGTTATATTGGTTACGGAAAAAGTGATATAAAAATAGGGTTGAGTGCACTCTACCAAAGAAATATGTAATTATTTTAGAAAAATTACAAAAAAACCTTGACACCTCAATTTTATCTGCTGTAAGGTGTAACGTTAAAGTTACCGTGGAGTAGTGCCGGATTCTTCTGGTTTTGATCATGCCAAGGCTTATTATAGGCCGGAAAGCATGATAGCGAACCGGAAAAATTCTGCAGTCTTATCAAGTGATCAATGAAGATTGCTTGGATTTTCGATCGAGTTGTTGCGCACGGTTCAGCAGTTCGATTAACCTTAAATGGAGTTGTTTTATGTCTTTTGAGATTGAAACACTACAAAACAAACAAAGTTTGTTGAAACGTATGATTCGAAAAACCTTGTCATTAATAGTAGTCTTGATGGCCGCCATGGTTATCACTGGAACATCTTTTGCCGCTTGTGGATCTCTGACTATGGCAGAAATGAATTGGGCTTCAGCCCAATTGATGGCTCAAGTTGACAAAGTCATTCTTGAAAAAGGATATGGATGTGAAGTTGAACTTGTTTCGGGAGCAACAATGCCAACCTTTACATCAATGAATGAAAAAGGTAAACCTGATGTAGCAGCAGAGCTTTGGGCCAATGCAGTCAGGGAGCCATTAGCAAAGGCTGTGAGTGAAGGTCGTCTTCATATTGGCACAGAGGTTCCTATTACAGGTCTTGGTGAAGGCTGGTGGATTCCGCCCGCTACAGCTAAAAAATATCCACAGTTGAAAACAGCTTTGGACATTTTGAAGCGTCCGGATCTTTTCCCGGATAAAGAGGATCCCTCTAAAGGAGCCTTTGTTGGCTGTCCTGCAGGTTGGGGCTGTCAGTTAGCTAATGCAAACCTTTTCCGTGCCTTTGAGATGGAAAAGAAAGGCTGGGTTCTGGTTGATCCTGGTTCAGCAGCAGGTCTTGATGGATCGATGGCTAAGGCTGTTGAGAGAGGTGAGAACTGGTTTGGATATTACTGGTCACCAACCTCTATGATTGGAAAGTATAACATGTTTAAAGTTCCTTTCGGTGTTCCATTTGCAGGTAGCAAAAACTGGGATGGCTGTATCGTTAAGCCGGAACAGGAGTGTGCAAACCCAAAGCCTTCTTCTTGGACCAAATCTGTAGTAAATACTATAGTTACGGATCGTTTCAAAAAGGCTGGTGGACCCGCAGCTGACTATTTTACCAAGCGTGTATATCCAGGTCCTGTTATGAATGGCATGCTGGTTTATATGGCAGATAATCAAGCTGGCGGTGCAGATGCAGCAGTAGAGTTTCTACAGAAACACGAAGATGTTTGGACCAAGTGGGTTCCTGCTAGTGTAGCATCAAAAGTAAAATCCTCCCTCTAATAAAAAATTAACGGACCTGACCTTAATTCTTGATCGGCAGGTCCGTTAATTCTTTTATCCAAAAAAATACCTCGATGAGCTGGTTTGAAAAAATTCCGACAATGGAGCGTCAGGAATTGCGTGACTTAAAAAAGTACATTGATATAAGTTTTAAGGATTTTTCAAGAACATATGGTGATGGTATCGAGACCTTCTTTGATCCATTGCTTTATTTTCTAGTTTGGTTCGAAAAATTATTAATCAATGCCCACTGGCCGCTGATTATAATTGTGATTGCTATAATGGCCTGGATTGGCTCCAGAAGCTGGTTAGTAGTAGCAGGTACAATTTGTTCTTTTCTTGTAATCGGGTATTTCGGTATGTGGGAAGACACAATGTCAACGCTGGCTATTATTTCAGTTTCCACATTGCTTTGTATCTCAGTCGGGATACCGATTGGAATATTGATGTCACGCTCAGATCGTTTGCAGTCCATGGTCACACCTGTATTGGATGTGATGCAGACTATTCCGAGTTTTGTCTATTTGATTCCTGTCGTGATGTTGTTAGGGATTGGAAAGGTGCCAGGACTTATAGCAGTCTGTATCTATGCCATACCTCCTATAGTAAGGCTCACTAATCTGGGAATAAGGCTTGTAAATAAAGAGGTTCTAGAGGCCTCTGAATCTTTTGGAGCGAGCTACAGTCAGAAACTTTTTGGTGTTCAAATTCCTCTAGCTTTGCCTAATATATTTGCAGGTGTTAATCAAACCATTATGATGGCCTTGGCAATGGTGGTAATAGCTTCGATGATAGGCGTGAAAGGCTTAGGGGTACCAGTTCTACGTGCTGTTTCCAACCAGTATCTGGCTCTTGGAATGTTGAATGGTTTGGCTATAGTTGCTCTGGCTATTATATTTGACAGAATCTCACAATCATTTGGCAAACGGATGCAGAAACACCTGGAAAGTGAGCATGGCGTCTGAAACGAAAGTAGCAATTAAGAATCTATATAAGATTTTCGGGAAAAATCCTACTGGTATGATCAACCATGTCCAGAATGGAATTTCCAAGCAAGAACTTCTCGAAAAATATGGCTCTGTACTAGCACTCAATGATGTGAACATCGACATTCCTGCTAGGGGCATACAGGTTATAATGGGACTTTCTGGATCAGGCAAATCGACACTGATCCGGCATATCAACAGGCTCATTGAGCCCACATCTGGAGAGATTATTGTAGATGGTCAGAATGTACTGGATATGAGTAAAACAGAGCTTCGTGAATTTAGGAGACACACTGCATCCATGGTTTTTCAGAGATTTGCTCTTTTACCCCATCATACTATCATGGAAAATGTCAGTTACGGTTTGACAATACAAAACGTGTCAAAGCAGGACGCTTCAGAAAGAAGTCAGCAATGGATCGACAGGGTTGGTCTGGCAGGGTACGAAAACTATTATCCAAATCAACTTTCCGGAGGAATGCAACAGCGTGTTGGCCTTGCGCGAGCACTTGCCACTGATGCTGAAATACTTCTTATGGATGAAGCTTTTTCTGCTCTGGATCCTTTAATTAGAACAGACATGCAGGACGTGCTACTGGGTCTGCAGGAAGAACTTCATAAAACAATTTTATTTATTACTCACGATCTTGATGAGGCACTACGAATAGGAGAAAATATTGCGATCCTCCGTGATGGACTTGTAGTTCAAAAAGGAACACCGCAAGAGATTATCTTAAATCCCGTAGATAAGTACGTGACCGATTTCATAAAGGACATTAATCGAGGTAGAGTGCTGCGTGTTTCCTCCATTATGGAGAGTAAGAAATTAAAGAACGGACCCGAGATCGAGAAGAATATGATTATTGAAGATGCGCTCCAGATTATTTCAAATGCTGAGGTAAGCGAAGCAATCGTTACAGAAAATGGCAAAACCATTGGTTCAGTTAAACTCGGCAGGATGATTACCGCTATCGCAAGGCCAAGCGAAAAAACAGGGCAGATCACCAACTACCGCTAAATTTTCAACCTTCCTTTGAAAAACGATGAAAGAGCCTCTTTTTTGGATTGACTCTTTACAGTACAATAACTGGCCGGTTTCAAACAGAATTTCCCAAATGAGTTGGCAAGTTCTTTCCACAGAGTATCCGTTTGAATACGTCGCTTACGGAAGATCGTAAAGTGGAAGTTTAGCGAGTGCCGGAACGTCCGGTGCAAGTAATGTCATTTTCAATGCATAGAGATTCCAGGCTTTTCTTTACGTCTTGCGACAAATGCTTCCAATTCCTCAACCCGTGATTCTTCCATAGGCGGTTGCTGATAATCCTCAAGTGCTCGTTTCCAAATGTGGTTGGCACGTTGAGTAGTGTCGAAAGCACCGTCTTCTGTCCATTGACCAAAGTTGTTCCAATCGGATAGTATGGGCGGATAAAATGCCGTTTCATAACGGTCTAAAGTATGTTGTGTACCAAAAAAATGACCTCCGGGACCAACATCCGCAATGGCCTCAAAAGCCATTTCGTCTTCGGAAAAAGAAAGTTCATCCAGAAAAGCAGACATCATCTGCAATAATTCAACATCGACAATAACTTTTTCAAATGAAGCGCAAAGTCCGCCTTCCAACCAGCCTGCCGCATGTTTGACAAAATTGCAATGGCTCATGATCGATGGCCAAAGTGCCATCATCGACTCATAACCGGCTTGAGTATCGACCGTATTACAGGCATTGACATTGGAGGCACGATAGGGCAGGCCGTAACGTCGCGCCAGTTGTCCACCGATCAAAGTCGTTTTGGCCATTTCCGGAGTTCCAAAAGCCGGTGCGCCGGTTTTCATATCGACGTTTGAAGTGAATCCGCCGTAAATCACCGGCGAACCCGGAGCCTCCATTTGCGTAAAAGCCAGAGAGGCCAGAGCTTCCGCATTTTGCAACGATAAAGCCCCCGCCAAAGTTATCGGAGCCATTGCGCCGGAAAGCGTAAACGGTGTCACACAAACGGATTGCCCGTTGCGAATCATTTCCAACATTCCCTGAATCATTACTCCATCGAGCCGCAACGGTGAAGAAGTGTTGATAATGGAAATGAGACTGGGACGTGTTTTGAGTTCTTCCCGTGTGGTTCCCAGTCCAATGCAAAGCATATCGATGGTGTCCGAAATGCGTTGTTTCCCCAGAGAATAAGCGTGAAAAACTTTATCCGTCAGTGTCAAATGTGTCAGGGCGCAATCCAAATGTCTTGTATTTGCCGGCAAATCAATCGGTTCCACCGGATAACCTCCGGTCATGTGAATGATGTTGAAATATTGCGCCAGTCGAATCAAATTTTGGTAATCCTTAAAATTTCCGGGGCGTCTTCCGTTGTCCGTATCGGAACAATTTGGCGTACTTCCCACCATTGAAAACAAAGTCCAATTCTTGCCGACTTCCAGATTGTGCGCCGGATTTTTTGCGTGGAGCGTGAATTGTGACGGTGCTTTGGCGATATATTCCTCAATCAATTCCGGGGAAAACTTAACCATTTGTGAAGAACGGTCCACTTCGGCACCGTGTTCTTTAAGAATATCCAGAGCCTCATCATCCAAAAAAGCAATCCCGAGTTCCCGCAAAATGCGCAAACTTCCTAGATGAATCGCTTCAATTTGATCGGCACTTGCAATTTCAAATGGCGAGTATGGATTACGAGGCTGTTTCCATGGTTGCTGTTGAATACCGTTAATAGTTCGAGACTGCGCCCGCCCCTTGCGTTTTCTTTCTCTTGACATATCTTTAATAGTATGAAATGGTTTGAGTCTTTGCCTGATGGTAAATAAAATTAAAAAATTCTGACTAGATCTGATCTCGAAGGCAAAGATGCCACAGTAAAGACCTTGTATTCAGACTTCAAAGCATTTCCATTGCAAATGGATAACTTGATTGACGTTCAACTCCTGTTTCCGTCATGATAATTTGCTCTTCAAGTTTTACACACTCACGACCTCCTTCTGATCCTATTACTGATTCGACACAAAGCGTCATTCCGACTTCAATCAAGCCGTCATAGCCTTTGTCATCAAAATCTTCGCAGTGTATGATATTGGGATATTCGTCTGCCAAGCCTACTCCGTGAATCAAAGTAGTATAACGATTAGCGAGAAATTCATCCGGAATCGGCCAGCATTTTTCTGAAACTTCCCTGAAGGTCATTCCGGCTTTCAAAACTGAAATATTGTGTTCAATTTGTTCAAAGGCTTTGGTGTACAAACGGCGTTGTTCGTTATTTGGTTTTTCTCCACAAACCCAAGCACGTGACATATCTGAGCAATAACCGTAAGGCCCGATCAAATCGGTATCAAAGCTGACCATATCACCCTTCTCAATCTGACGCATCGAACATTCCCTGAACCATGGATTTGTGCGTGGTCCGGAAGAAAGCAGACGAGTTTCTATCCACTCCCCTCCAAGACGAATGTTCGTTTCATGCAGTTTCGCCCATAGTCCGTTTTCAGTAATTCCCGGTTCCAAGGCTTCATGCATAGAGAGAACTCCCGCTTCACAAACATCCATCGAGGCTTGCATAAGTACCAGTTCTTCTTTTGATTTTATTGCCCTTGCGGTTTCCGCAATTTGCTCACCTTCAACCAATTCCAAACCTGTTTCGCGCAAAGCATCACAAGCCGTATGGGACAGAATGTCAATCGCCAGCCGACGATTTCCGCCACCATGATTTTTCATTAAACCCTCAATTTGCGCAGCAAATTCTTTTACAAAATCATGACAACGTTCTCCAGCACCGAAAAAAGAAAAGGCTGGCAGTACACGGTATTCGTCGATGGTTGGTATGCCCTCAGACAAGTAAGGATGATTGGCATAATCGAACAGAACTACCGGACCATCCAGGGCTACAAACACGCAGCGGGTTTCATAATGAGAACACCAAATCTGCATATTGGTCGCATCCACTGCATAGCGTGTATTAATCTGATTGAACAGCAATAATCCGGAGACATCCAATTCTCCCATTTTTGTACGCAAACGTTGTAAACGATAACGCCTCACTGTGTCTAAATCAACCGGTGCTGTGGAGAATTCCATAGCCCCATGTTGAATGGCACGTCCAGCTTTTATTTCTTGAACTGAAGCTAAAGGCATAATTCCATTTATTTTTTAGTATTGGCTTGGATAGTTTTTTAAAATTCTGAAATTAAAAAATATTTTATTTCATCTCTTGATCTGGTTTCCTGACAGGACAAATCACTCTTAATTCTCCACATCAAGTACTAGTGTTAAAGAGTTTTATACCCTTGCATCGTTATCTCCGGATGGAACTCGATGAATACCGCACATTCGATCCGCCACCCAGTTTTGATAACGGTGCAGTGGTTCTTCGAATTTAGGACACATTCGTCCGCCTGTAAATGCGGTGTTGCTCAAGCCCAGTTGGACCCGTTCGACAATGCCCAAATCCTGAGTGTTGACCATATCCCAAAATTTCACCAATTCTAAAAACATAGAAGTGTGCGACTCGTTATCCAGAGTCCCCGGAGGTGAGAGTAAGAAGGTCCGTTCCCTGGTTTGGTTTACACGAATCGGGTCGGTGATCATACAAAAAGCATGATTCGGCAGTATGGTGATTGTGACATTGGGGAAAATACAAATGTGATACGCTGCCTCCAGATGTTCTTTGTTCAAGCCCTGTACCGCAGGAAGATTCAGCCATACCGAATCCACATCCCGCGAAACAGGTGTCGTCAGCATGCCAGTATACATCCCTGCTCCCTGACTACGGTGATGGTCTTCCATGCGGGAAACATTTGTAAGTTCTGGATGCACAAAAGGCAAGTGATAATACTCCATGAAATTTTCCTCAATCAATTTATAATTGGAAGCTACATCATAATTCTTCTCACCAAAAATCTCCCAGTTTTCCAAAACATGTGATTGAAATTTTTGCGGTATATCACCAAGCCATTCCTCAAGTGGTGTCGTTTGCGCACTCAAATTGACAAATACCAAAAATCCCCAAGTCTGTACTGAAAGTGGCAAGAGCCCATAGTTCTTCTTATCAAACAAAGCTGTATCAGATAAATCTGTTTCTCCTCCGTTTGAAGGGACAGTATCTACTATTTTTTCATTTCGGAACATCGACGTTCCCAAACACTGGCCATCAAGTCCATAAACCCAGGCGTGATACGGACAGTGGAGGCTTTTAATATTACAACTTTTTTCTAATAATTTAGAACCGCGATGACGGCACACATTGTAAAATGCACCTAGTTTCCCAGTTTTGTCTCGCATCACTAAAATAGATCGGCCAGCAACTTCCGTAACCAGAATGTCTCCAGGATTTTGAACTTGTTGTAAACAACCAACGGCAACCCAAGCCGTTGCGAATATCTTTTCCTGCTCTAAAGCAAAGAAATCAGCTGCCGTGTAAGCATCTGGAATTAAAGTTGAGGCTTGATCTACAGGTAAGCGACTTAAGCCGTAAGTTTCCGGTTGAGTGTAAACGTGGGTCGGCAATCTTTGTTGACTGTAATATTGCATATTAGCTGTTTAATATTTTAAAATGGTGCATCAATAGAATTCTGAAATTGTGCCTCATAATATGACTTCAGTTTTTGTGCAGCCGAAACGGTGTTGCGCATCAAACAAGAAACCGTGACCGGACCAACACCACCTGGGACCGGAGTAATCCAGCCAGCTTTTTTTGAACAGGAATCAAAATCACTGTCACCAACAATTCTGCTTTTCCCCTTATCATCAGTGACTCTATTAATCCCGATATCTATCAGTGTTGACCCGGATTTAAGCATATCCCCAGTGATGAGATTCGGTTTTCCAACCTCCACAAAAACAGCATCAGCCCTGCGTGAATGATCCGCAACATTTTTTGTCATGTGATGACAGACGGTCACAGTGGCTCCTTCTGCCATCAATAGGAAGGCAATCGGTTTACCGACAATTTTTGAGTGCCCAATCACCACAACCTCCAAACCTTTTAAATCCTGACCGGTACGTCTCAACAGTTCTACTGAAGCCATGGCCGTACAGGGGCCGAGTTCCATTTCGTTGTAAACAATATTTCCAATCGATGCGGGGTGCATTCCCTCCACATCTTTGAGTGGATGAATAGCTTTCTGCAAAGTTTTAATGGAAATGCTTTTGGGAACAGGACGCTGTAAAAAGATGCCGGTGACCTTTGGATCAACATTGAAATTGGCAATAGCCGCCTGCAGTTCATTCGCGGATATATCATTCGGATACTCTTTTTCTTCAAATATAATTCCTATTTTCTCAGCTTTCAAACGTTGATTGCGGATGTAAAGATCAACAGCGGGGTTTTCTCCGACTTTGATTGAAATCAGCTTTGGATCCCAACCACTTGTTTTTAATTCTGATACTTTGCTGGACACTTCATCAAGAATGTCCTTGGCAATTGCCTTGCCGTCCAATATGTTTGCACTCATGATTTTACTAATGCTATCTTGTGGGCAAAAAAGAAGTTCTTTTCATTTTTAATTATTTTCCAGACTTTCGGTACAGATTTGAAATAATCACAAATAAGTGATTTATGTTTAGGAGTGTCAGCAATTAAAATAAAACCAGCTTTGCAGACTGCATTACTGGATTTTTCAAGAACCGCATTGCGTATTTCGTCATTCTGTAACATATGAAGCACACTGTCAATAACTACGATATTGTACAGATCAGGCGCTTCATAATTCGTAATATCAGCAATAACTCCATCAACAGCTAAATTTTTACTTTCCGCTTCTTCCAGCATTTGTTCAATACCGGTTTAAGCCGGATCCACTCCTAAAACCGAATGTCCTTTGCGGGCAATGAACAAGGCATCTCGTCCTTGTCCGCAACCAGAATCAAGAACAGTAGCACATTCATCATCATAATTCTCAAAAAACTCAACTATTTCCGGAATCGGCTCGCTGCAAACATTGCGACTATTTTGGTATTCTTCCTCGTAATTTATCATAAACTAGCCCCGCATGATCTCACCTTTGGGATCAAAAAGCGGTTCTGTCTGCAAAGTAGCCGGATAGCGTTCTCCAAGAATTTCCACAAACCAGCCTTGTTTTTCGTCAGCAATTTCCTTCGGCACATAACCCATCGCTACTGAAACTCCTGAATTGTGAGCAAAGCCTCCGGAAGTTACCCAGCCTTTGACCTCGTTTCCGAACCAAATCGGTTCATCGCCAATCACATCAGCATCTTTCGCTTCGACAACAAAGGTGCATAAACGCAAAATTCCGCCGTCCGAATTTTCCTGAATGGCGGCGTCTTTGCCGATAAAGTCCGCATCTTTATTCAGAGCTACAAAGGGGCTTAAACCGGCTTCAAGCGGCCCGTAAAGCGGACGATATTCTGTGGCCCAAGAACCATAGTTTTTTTCCAAACGCAAAGCATTCAACGCCCGAAGACCGAATAAACGGATGCCGAATTCTTCGCCTTCCCTGAGTAACAGTTCCAGCACATATCGTTGAACATCTGCTTCCATCCACAATTCAAAACCTAAATCGCCGGTGTAACTCACGCGCCCCACCAAACAGGAAACCATCCCGATATTCATTTCACGGATGTCCATAAAACGAAAGACATCTCGGGAAATATCTTCATCCGTAATTTTGGCCAGCAATTCACGGGACTTTGCCCCGGCAATCGATAGTCCGAGAATGTCAGCTCTGTGCGGAATAACCTCCAAATTTGCGGATTCCGGAAGATGTTGTTCAAACCATCGTAAATGATATTCCTCCGCAATTCCGGAACCAGCAATAAAAAATTTGTCATCATCAAGATTCGCCAAAGTAAAATCACCAATCAATTTTCCGTTTTCGTTGAGCATTGGTGCCAGAGTCATGCGGCCGGGTTTTGGAATTCGGCAAGCCAGAATTTGATCCAGCCAATCAGAGGCTCCGGAACCAACTACCGTATATTTAGCAAATCCGGAAATCTCCAGCACACCGACACCTTCACGCACGGCTCGAACTTCCTCAGCAACGTGTTCAAAATCGGTGGAACGTCGCCATGAAAATTTGTCTGTTACGCCTTTTGGGGCAAACCAGAGAGGAACTTCCAAACCAAACGAACTCCCCATTTGCGCTCCTTCGGATAGCATTTTGTCATAAACCGGAGTTGTCCGGAGCGGTCGTCCGGCGGGCAATTCTTCGTTCGGAAAACGAATCGAAAAGCGGCGGGAATAGTTTTCCTGCACTTTGGTATTGGTGTAGGAAAGCGTGGCCCAATCTCCAAAACGGCTGACATCCATGCCCCAAACATCAAAACCGGGATCGCCCTCAATCATCCAATTTGCGAGTGCCAAACCGACTCCACCGCCTTGACTGAATCCTGCCATCACCGCACAGGCACACCAAAATCCCGGAAGCCCCCGAACCGGTCCGATCAGTGGATTCCCATCCGGCGCAAAAGTGAAGGGTCCGTTGATTACTTTTTTAATTCCGGCATTCTCAAAAACCGGAAAATGCTCAAAACCAACTTCCAGAGAAGGAGCAATCCGCTCTAAATCCGGAGGCAATAAGTCCTGTCCGAAGTCCCACGGAGTTACTTTGGGCGACCATGGTTTGCAGGCTTTTTCATAAGTTCCCATCAGCATTCCTTGTTGCTCCTGACGCAAATAAATTTCGCCGTCAAAATCGATTACTGCCGGAAGTTCCAGTTCATTTTCCTGATTAAAGGCCATCACTTCCGGCATATCCTCAGTCAAAAAATACATGTGTTCCATCGCCAAAACCGGCAACTCCAAACCAACCATACGCCCGACTTCCCGCGCCCAAAGTCCTCCGGCATTAACAACATGTTCGGCGTGGATTTCCTCAACCCGCACCGGATGTTCCGGTTCTCCTGAATCTCCATTTTCCAAAATCACCCGCCAACCGCCTTGTGGATGGATTTGAAGATCGGTAACTCGTACATTTTGATAAATTTCACCACCCTGTTTTTTTGCGGCTTTGGCATAAGCCCAAGTTGTTCCGTAAGGGTCTAAGTGGCCTTCAATTGAATCGTGTAAGGCTCCCACAAAATGCTCCGGATTGATGAGTGGCATGATTTTCTGTGCTTCTTTGGGACTGATGATTTCAGTCTCCAAGCCGAGGTAACGCCCTCTCGCGTGAATGCTTTTGAGCCATTCAAAGCGTTCCTTAGTCGCAGCCAACATAATTCCGCCCGTCACATGTTTCCCGATATCTTGTCCGGATATTTCTTGAATTTCCTGATACAGATCAATCGTATATTGTTGCAGTTTGGCAACATTCGGGTCACCGTTGATGGTGTGCATTCCGCCTGCGGCGTGCCATGTGGAGCCGGATGTCAATTCTGAGCGTTCCAATAAAACTACGTCTTTCCAGCCTAATTTGGTCAAGTGATATAAAACACTGCATCCGACCACGCCGCCGCCGATGACAACTACTTGTGTGTGTGATTTCATTAATACTTTAACATATTGAATTTACGGGATTGTGCTTCCAGAAATATACTTTTGTTTTATCAAAAATAAAAGTAAATTATATAAAAATTACTGGTAAGATTTTATATGAAGGCAGTCAATGGTTTGGATTAACTCAATGTATTAGACACAGTGATCCAAGGAAACTAGAACAGTTTGTCATTCATCTCCTTATAAAAACAGGTCGTCCGGTTGGTCCTGTGACACAACAAATGTGGAATTATTTTTTGCAAATAGCCCCTGAATAGCCGGTTGTTTCCGGTTTCAGGCTATTCTCCTCTGATTGAACAAACAATGAGGACAGTTCGTGGACTGTAGATTCCCAGTGAAAGTACTGTGTATGTACTTTGCATGTATGTGCTGTAAATGAGTATCTCATAAACTCTACCCTGGGGGCAGAGGTCATAAACTTCGTATTTTTTTTCACCTACTAAACCCCAAAACCAATAATTTTCTTCATGGGTTACAGTAGTTTTTGAAGGAAATTCTGTAGGATAGCGTACCTGAACTTGGCATCCTCCAATGAATAGAGCGAAAATTAAAATCAGACAGTAATAACGGAGCATAGTACTAATTTTGGAAAAATATTGTCTTGCCTTGCGTTTCAAAAATTTCGAATTTACAATCTTAGTTTAGACTTTGAAAAAGTGTAATCCAGTAAAGTTTTACCAGAATAAAGAAATTTAGCTGAAAAGCATCCGGGTTCCAGAATTTTGGGCGTAAACAGCCGGTCGCCTTCCCATGAGGCAAGTTCAGTCAGGTTGTCTTTGGGAATCCATTCAAGTTGACCCTCCGGACAATCTTCTGTTAGAGTACCAGAATAGCAGTTTGAGTAAAAAACAAAAACATGCCACTCATCACCAAAAGGTGAGTCGCCCTGATCAGGAAAAGAAAGTACTGCTTTTAGTTCCGGATCTTCAATTTTCAGTCCGGTTTCTTCCAGCATTTCACGGACTGCAGTTTCAAACGGAGCTTCATTAGGTTCAACTTTCCCTCCGGGAGCTAACCAGAGGCCCTTATGTTCATCTTCTTTTTCACGATGAATCATCAGAACATGTTCATCATTATTTTCAAGATAAACCAGAACACCTAATTTCACAACTTTACTCCAAAAATTTATGCCTCAGTCGAAAAAAGAATTAAATGCGATTCTGAAACGCATTTCAGTTGAACAAGACAAACGACTGAACCCGGAAGAAGATGAAAAAACAGTGGTGTTGCCGTACGAATTGGGTTTTCAGGCTCCAATTATTCGCGGTCGTATGCCGGGACTGGAAGCAGTTTATGACCGTTTTGCTAGAATTTATGCTCAAACTTTTTCACATCATGTGAGACGTCCGGTTACTATGACACGGCGTGCTACGGAGTTAGTCAGTTTTCGCGATTATCTTGCTGCCATTTCTACTCCGGCTTCACTGACAGTTTTTGGCATGAATCCGCTTCATGGACACGCCCTGTTTGTTTTTGAACATCATCTGGTGTACATACTGATTGATATGCTTTTCGGAGGAAACGGCTGGTTTGAAAATCCACCTCCAAAACGTGAGCTTACCGGTATCGAAATTAAAATGCTGTCCAAAGTCGTCCACAGTGCTCTTGAAGATCTAGGTAAAGCCTGGAAGAGATTGACTCCGCTGGAACCTTATTTTGACCGCATGGAAGTCAATTCTAAATTTACAGCTATTGTTCCTCCGGATGAGGTTGTGGCAAGTACTACTTTCGATGTAGAAATCAACCGTGTCCCTTACACAATGAGCCTTTGTCTGCCTTATTCAATGCTTGACCCAGTACGTACCCAACTTGAGGCAGGAAAAACAAGCTATGATGAAGAGGTCAATGCAGTTAATGTAAGTCGTCTTGAAGAAAATTTGCTTAATTCAAAAGTCGGTGTAAAGGTTGACCTGGGGGAAGCCCGCATGTCCCTTCGGAGTTTTCTAACTTTGAAAGAGGGTGATAGAATTCTCTTAAATCAGGATCAAAATAAACCGCTTAAAGTTCTGGTACAGGACAAGCTGAAATATTTGGCTACTCAGGGTGCTTACAAAGGGAAAAATGCAGTTCAAATAACCAAGCTAATAGAGCCTCCTCCACGCTTTAGTGACTTACTGGATCAACCAGCAAAAGATACTGCGGAAGATTCATGATATATCTAAACTTTTACTGATTGACTCGACTGCGCAAATCTTTGCTTGTCCGGAACACTGGAAGTTGCTTTGGTTTGACCTCCACAGTTTCTCCTGTCTTAGGATTCCTTCCAATATATCCTTTATATTTTTTCAGTGTAAAAGAACCAAATCCGCGGATTTCTACTTTATCACCGGCACTTAGTGCAGCTTTGATACGGTCAAAAAAGATACGAACCATTTTGTCCGTTAATTTTGGATTGTATCCTGTTTTAGCCGTTAACTCTTCTATTAATTCTGATTTGTTCATAACTCATGGTATTTAAGGTTAGTTGATTAAAATCTGAAAACTCTTGGATTTCAATCGGATTCTTCTTTGAAAAAAACTTGATGATGTAAAGTTAGGGTAAAATGAAAAAATATCAAGTGATTTAGTAAATTATTTTTATATTGATTGAATTTGCAGTTCACGACGATAATGGTCGAAGAGAGTTGATTTAGAAAGCATACCTAAAAATTGATCACCTTCTACTACAGGTAATGACCAGGCTTTAGAGGTTTCAAACTTGTCTAAGGCAGCACTGATTGGCTCATTTAGGCTGATTAAGGGCAGATTACGCATGACTGATCCCATTGTCACTAAATCATAAAGACTTCTGTCAAAAAGATGAGGACGGATGTCATCAAGAAAAACAACTCCCACACATTTATTTTCTTTATTCAGAACAGGAAAATAGTTTCGACGTGCCTTCTTGAATTCCTCAATAAAATTTCTCAAAAGCAGATCTTCACGAATAGTTATGAAATCCTTGTCCAAAATATCTCCAATATTCAGATGATGCAGCAAGTAACGATCAGTTCCACGCTTGATCAAACTACCCTGTTTAATCAAATCCTGGGTATAGACTGAACCGATCTCGAAAAATGAACTTACAACCATTGCACTGCTTGCAGTTAACATCAGCGGCAAAATCATTGAATAACCTCGAGTTACTTCCATAACAAGGAAAATCCCCGTCAGTGGTCCGTGCATGACACCTGCAACCATTCCTGCCATACCTGCTAGAGCAAAAGCAGCATCTTCAGCAACCCCGTCCAGTGGGAGTGAATGCATGATCATTCCAAAAGCCAAACCCACACCACTGCCAATCACAAGGCTGGGCGCAAAAACTCCTCCGATGCCGCCACTACCGAGTGTCATCCCGCATGCAAGAAATTTGAGCAGTACAAAAAGCAGAACAAAAGCAAGTTCCGGACGTATTGAATCAGTCAGAAAGACTTGAGTAGCTGAGTATCCTTCTGACAACACTTCAGGCATAAAAAAACCTAATGTTCCTACAAACAGCCCACCAATTGCGGCACGTATCCAATGATGAAGAGAGACTTTTGTAAAAAATTTTTCCCATAACAACAAACTTCGGGCAAACAATATGGAGATGACTCCTGTCAAGGCCCCAAGTACAAAGCAGGCAAGTAACGAGGTGAGGGAAAAACCAGCTATTTCCTGAAAGAAAGCAATCTTATTTCCAGTTATCCAGCGACTGAGTTCTGTTGCAGAAACAGCTGCAATGATCGTGGGTAAAATAGTTAAATACGTCCATTCTCCTATAATTATTTCTAATGAAAAAATAAGACCTGTAAGTGGGGCATTGAAAATTCCTGCAACTGCACCTGCTGCTCCGTAACCAACAAGAAGTTTTTTGTGACGCTCATTCATGTTAAGCCAGCGTCCCAGTGTTGAACCCAGTGCTGCACCAATACTCACTATTGGACCTTCCAAACCGGTTGAACCTCCACTACCTACTGTCAGAAAGCTTCCGAAAAATCGCGAGAAAATCATGCGTCTCCTGAGACCTTCTGATCCCATTGCTATGGCCTTTATTACATCTGACACTCCATGTCCTGCAGAGTCATGCATGAGAGATCGCACCAAAAATACAGCAATTCCGGCTCCCAGAGCAGGAAAAAATATGGCTCGCCAACCTAAGTCTAAGTCGCTTATGAAGAGTCTTAGAGAATGTACGCTCCAGTTAAGTCCGACGGCAAGAACTCCGCAACCCAGACCGATTGCCAATGCTGCAGTCATCATCACCACAGCTTCCCTGGCAGAAACAGCCTGGTAACGTGAAAGTAGATCGGTGTCAGATCCAGCCAAACCGCGTGAAAGGAATTTGTTAAGCTTTCTCTGCCAGTGTTTTTTGAAATTGTTCAACTAGATTATCTAATGAAGGTGAATTGTTGAGAAAGTCAATCATCTGCGATTGACTTAGAATACGGGCAAGTTGAGAAATAAGTTGAAGATGGTGAAAAGAATCAACACTCAAAAGTACAAATACAACAAAAACAGGTAAACCGTCCGGTGCCATAAAATCCAATGAGTTTTCCAAAAAAAATGTACCTACCATGGATTTATTTATTTGTTTACCTAGTGGTGTTTTACAATGCGGAATCGCAATTCCGTTACCAATTCCGGTTGAAGAAAGATGTTCCCTTTGCAAAAGCAATTCGGATAATGAGTCTCCAATAGGTTGAGGCAAATCCATTTGTACTGAAACTTGCTGAAAAAGTGATTCTATTGAACTTGATGGAACAGCATGAAAAACATTTCCTGTTTTGAGAGCTTCAATCAGGCGTGACTGAGAAACTTGTTCTTTGCTCTTGGGGGATCTTCTTTTGTGTTCTTCAAGGTGTATGTGTTTTGAATCAGCCCAGGAAATTAGAGTAGATTGATTAAAGTAATATTTCCCGCGACGAATGATGCAGGGAATATCACCCTGACGTATCCAACGATAAATAGTTGCTTCAGGAACATGCAGCAACTGAACGACATCTGAAACAACCAACCATTTAGACATGTATAATTGAAAGACAAAAATATTTAATGAAAAAGGGTTATAATATTTGGAGTAACTAGTTTAACAGTATTAACTGTCTTTGTGAAGAAGTGGAATCTATATAAATTAAATTATTAAGAGTTGAAAATTGGTGCATTATTTATGAAAATCAATTACAATTTTCTAACAAAAAGTTACTTAGAAAGAAATTCAAAGGCAATTGAAAGGTTAAATTAATAAAAAAGACACTATTTCAAATCCAATGTCTTGATATTAGCCTAAAAACTTTAGATAAAGACTTCTTATGGCTGGGGGTGCGCAATCGAAAATTTCGAACCGTGTCAGATCCTAGCGGAAGCAGCACTAAGATTTCGTAGATGTGCCGCATTCCTCAGCCTCTCTTCGTAAATATTGGAATTCCTCTCATGTCTTATGTCGTTCTGGCGCGCAAGTTACGCCCTTCACGTTTTGACGATCTGATTGGGCAAGAAACTGCAGCCCAGACTTTACGCAATGCAGTTCTTTCAGACAGAGTTGCTCATGCCTTTTTATTTACTGGATCACGAGGAGTTGGAAAAACCAGTGCAGCCAGAATTTTAACAAGGGCTGTCAACTGCTTGAATCCCGACAATGGGGACCCGTGCAATAGATGTGAAAACTGTACTGAAATCAATCAAAACGCATCTGCAGATGTTATCGAGATAGATGCTGCCTCCAACCGTGGAATTGAAAATATTCGTGAGTTGCGTGAAAACGTAAATTATGTACCGGCAAAATGCCGCTACAAAATATATATCATTGATGAGGCGCACATGCTCACTCTCGAGTCTTTTAACGCGCTTCTTAAAACACTGGAAGAACCACCTCCGTATGTGAAATTTATTTTCGCAACCACCGATCCCCATAAAATTCCTCCGACTATTATTTCGCGTTGTCAACGCTATGATTTTTTAAGAATTTCAATAAAAAAAATGGCAGATTTTCTGGAAACAGTTGTCAAGAATGAAAATCTAGAGTTGTCACGCAAGGCTATTGAAATGATCTGCAGGAATTCAGTAGGCGGAATGAGGGATGCATTGACTGCAATTGATCAAATTCTAAGTTTTACGGGAACATCTGCGACTGATCAGAAAGTAGCCCAGATTTTGGGGATACTGGACAGTGAATCCAGGTTTGCATTTATTGAGGCTCTTCTGGAAAAAAAGGATGGTGAGGCCATAAGTTATTTTCAGAAACTTCAAGAACATGGACATGATGTAAATGATGTATTATCTGATTTGTTACAAACCATTAAAACCATCGCACTTGTGCGGACACTTGGGATGAATCAAGCTCTTTTTCAAGATATTCCTGCTGATGATCTGGAAACATTTTCTACTTTAAGCAAAATTGTCAGTGCCGATGAGTTACAACAGATTTTTCATATTCTGTTGGAGTTGGAAGAACAGATGAAGCGTAGTGCACATACTAAGATTTGTTTTGAAATGGCTATTCTCCAGATTGCATCCATTGAGCCTCTTGTCGGCCTTCCGGAGATTATCAGTGAAATACAAAATATACGTAAAAGTAAGTCTGCCGGAAACTCAAATACAGAAAATACAGATTCAGTAATTGAAGGTCCAGCGGAACTCTCAGGGCCGGAAAAAGATAATTCCGGAGCAAATCAGCAGCACTCATTTTTAAAAATGTCCGGTGCCCATAAACCATTAACGGACGCAACTGTAATTAAAAACATTTTGAAGTCAGACAAGACGGAGTCAGCTACTGCTGAACCTGCAAGGTTAAATGAAAGTTCTCCTGATCCAAAAATGACTGAAAAGCAGCATTCTGTTACAAATCAAGATAATTATTCTCATGTTGATGAAGAAAACCCATATGTTGCAGAAACAGAAGTATCCCAGCTAAAAGCTGAACAAACTGAAAATACAGATAAGGAAATGTCACCGGAAGCTCAGAATAATATTAATCAAAATCAAGAAATTGTAAAACTTGCTGCCAAAAAAAACATTGAAGAAACTTCAATGGAACCTCCGGAAGAATGGTGTAACTTTTCAGAAGAAGTTCAAAAACTGTCATCAAAGCTGGCCAGTTTTGTTCGCAATGCGGTCCCTCATAATTTGACAGGATCACAATTAATACTTTCTTTCAAAAGCGGAAATTATGCATCTATGCTGACTGAAGATAACAGAGAGTTACTGGAAAAAATTGCTTCCGACTGGACTGGCCATTCAGTTCACGTTAGTTGTGAAATTACTCCAATATCTGCATCTCAGCTAACTATAGTAGAACATGAACAAATACTTTTAGAGAGAAAAAATGAACTTAAGCGAAAGAATGCAAGAGCATTTCCGCAGGTCAAAGATATTCTTTCTGTGTTTACAAACAGCAGAGTTACAAATATAGAATTGTCTGATGCATAAAGATAATTTGAACCACAATAATTTAAAATAGATTAAACTTTAAACTAAGGGATAAAATTATGATTGATATGAATGAAATGATGAAAAAGGCTCAGGAACTTTCTGAGACTATGAAACAGCAACAGGAGGAACTTGCCAAACAGATTTTTTCTGTATCTGTTGGTGGAGAGATGGTGAAGATGACTTTCAATGGAAAGCAGGAAGCATTAAGCATTGAAATTGATCCGGAAGTTGTAGATGCAGATGACATTGAGACTCTACAGGATTTAATCCTTTCTGCAGTCAATGAAGGACTCAGACAAAGCCAGCAAAATATGCAGAACTCTCTTGGGCAGCAAATAGGAAAAATGACAGGAGGACTGGATTTATCAAGTATTCTCAATCCAAAATCATAATCAAATATTGTCTGAACGAAAATTCAAACAGCCGGACTTTTTTCCAGTTTTAAGTAGGTTTGTAATAGCCAAAGATTTAGCTGTCAGTTTTCAGCTGTCAGCTCAGGTTGAAATATAATAGCAAATAAGCTGACTGCTGAAAGATTTTTTGTTAAATCTATATTGTTGAAATCACAGATAAAAAGGGTTGTTATTATTGCTTATAATTTTGTTATTACACTATTTGTTAATTAAAAATGCGAATCTGGCGTCTGATCGAGGACATTCCCCGTACCGGCAGTTTCAATATGGCAGCAGATCAGGTGCTGTTAGAAAATTATTCTCAGGATGCTAATCCAGTATTTAGAATTTATGACTGGGAATGTACTACCCTTTCACTGGGGCGTAATGAAATATTGGACAATCTAATTGATTTGGATGTATGCGGGAGACTTGAAATCCCAATTGTCCGCCGTTCAACGGGCGGAAAAGCTGTTTTACATGGTTTTGACCTGACTTACTCCATTGTTGGCGGAGTCCTAGATCAGCAATTTTCCAGAGGTGTATTAGACAACTACCGCTATCTGGCAAAAGGATTTTATGCCTTTTTTAAAAAGTTGGGACTTAATCCTGTATTGAAAGCCATAGACCGTCAAAGGAAAAAATCTGACTCGCATATCTGCTTTGCAGATCCTGCTGTATATGAAATATTGGTTGAAGGTAGAAAAATTATTGGCAATGCACAACGTGTAAGAAATTTACGCAGTTCTCATTCATCTTCATGCAGAGTGTTTCTTCAGCATGGTTCTATTCCTCTCAAAGATTCTATACCCCAGATAATCCAAATATTCCCACATACAGCAGAGGATGATCTGCGTAGAGAAATGCACTCACTTGAAACTGCGGGGGTTTATCCAGGACTTGCCCAAAAAAAATTAAGACAGATGTTTCTGGACTGCCTGCAGGAAACTTTCCAATTAAAATGGAAACGTCAGTTCTGGAGTGTTGAAGAATTGAAAATGATTTCGGAACGTGAAAATTCTTTTCAAAATCTTAATATTAATTAGTGTTGTAATTCTAACGGAGTCACTGACAGCTAAATTCAGCAGAAGTCGTTATAAATTTGGATTATTGACTTCAATTCAAAGACTGGGAACAATTTCAACTGTTATCTGTAACACCATTTTCTTTCATAGTTAAAACTATTTTAATCAAAAGTAAAATCCATGGTGCAGCATGCATTATTAAATCGAACCAATCGATTGGCCTGACAAGGGGTCCCGAAGAAAACATTTTTAATTTTTCCCACACGTGGGGGATAGGGAAAAATGGAGCAAGTCCCAAAGTAAGACAAAACAGGATTATCATCGACCATGGAAGTTTCACCACTAATTCACTTATAGCCTTCAGCATAGGTGTTTTTAGTTACAAAAGATTGATATCAGGCTTAATTTAAGTATATTAAGCATATGGTATGACAACCTTAAAGGACAGATACATTTTCTTTTTAGAGCCATTTGTACATGAGCAATGCATCCACATAACCAAGTTTTGGATGCAGGAATGCTTTGGTAATTCTTCCGACAGTTTCAAATCCCAATCTGGTCCATAAGCGGATTGCCTGCTCATTACTGACTACTACGAGGTTGAATTGCATTGCTTTGTAGTCCAGCTCTTTGGCTGCTTTTTGTGAGTGTTCACACATCAGTGTCGCCAATCCTTTCCCTCTGGCGTCGGGCGAAACCATATAACCGCAGTTGCAAACATGACTGCCTTGGCCGGGATTATTTGGTTTTAGATAGTAAGTCCCAAAAATGTGCTGCTGTTCAACGCAGACAAAGGTTTTGTGTGGCTGCTCCATCCAAATTTGAAAAGCTTCTTCTTTACTTGTCTCTACGGGATAAGCATAGGTTTCACCTGCAGAAACAATATGCTGAAAAATAATCCAAATCTGTTCAAAGTCCTCTTTTACAGCTTCACGAATTTTCATGAATGTTGTCCGTTTTAACTCAAAAGTGTAAATGCTCGCCAGAGCATCCCTGCAGCCAATAAAATCAGCAGTACACCCATTATTAGGTCTATACGTTTAGAGTTGCGCTGCAGCGCTTTTACAAGTCCTCCGGAGGAAGCAAGAAATGCAACAAGACAGTACCAGCTTGTATCAACACCACCCACAGTTGAGACCATTACCAACTGTTCAGTAAAGTCAGCATCAGGCTGTACGAATTGACTGAAAAGTGCAAATAACCAGACTGCAATTTTAGGATTCAGAAAAGCAATCAAAAAACCTTCACTGAAACCACGGTACCCGGTTATTGTTGATTGTTTTAGTTCCCCATTATTCTGCTCGCCACCAATACTGGAAATAATCATTTTGCCGCCAAGCAATATTAAAAACAATGATCCAATTATTTGGGCTATCAGGAAAAAATTAGGAACAGTCTTTAACAGAGCAACCAGGCCAGTTATCGCAACCACGGAATAGAATGTAATACCCAGACCGTGACCGACTCCACTCATTAAACCCTGAGTCCTACCTCCGGAGATAGTATTTCGTAAAATTACCGCAAGACTTGGGCCGGGTGACATTGCACCCATGACACAGATTAAAGCTAACTGGCTCCATTGTGTAAAATCCATTTGTTTACTCTATATTTTACCGTACAAATTTGTCATTGAAACATTAAATTCGTAATTACTGGTTAAGTTTTCCGAGTAGCAGACAATTGCCATACAGCAAACTGCTTTTAACTGCAGGCTTAAAATCTGTTCTTAACTTAGTCATGTTTTACATCAAATGATGAGGATCTACATCAATCTGAATCAACTCATCACGTCTCGTTGAAGGTGGTGTTTCTAAAACCTGTTTTAACAAACGCAAAATGGGTCGTACATTATCTGCTTTCAGTAAAAGCTGCCAGCGAAAACGGTTGCGCAATTTTTTCATCGGTGCTTCTATCGGTCCAATGACTTGTACTGAATCAATCGGTTTGATCTCACTGGTAAACTGGGCAGTATTTGAATAGTTTTTGTTAGAAGAAAACTTTTGAATCTTTTCGGCTATTTCCCAAATCAAATTTTCAGCTCGTTTTTCATGAGGACTGCTGCAGACAACCAAAGTCAGTGAATGAAAAGGCGGCATCCGGAGATTCTGACGTCGTTCAAGCTCCAGTTCCCGGAATTGCCTGGTATCGTGTTCTTTTGCACAAAGTAAACTATGGTGCCTGGGATTATGAGTTTGAATCAGCACCTTACCTGGTTTATAACCTCGTCCGGCACGTCCAGCTACTTGCGTTAATAGTTGAAATGTCCGTTCACTTGCACGGAAATCCGGAATGTTTAGCGATAAATCAGATAATATTACTCCTACAAGAGTCACTTCCGGGAAGTCATGGCCTTTGGTTACTAATTGTGTTCCAATTACGATATCTACTTCGTGTCTGCGGATACGATCGTGCATTTTAGAAAGAGCATGTTTGCCGTGCAATGTGTCCCGATCCATGCGTAAAATACGGGCCGCAGGAAAAAATATTTTAAGATTTTCTTCAACTTGCTCGGTTCCGGTACCTATTATTATTGGTGCGTGATCACTTCCACATTCAGGGCATCTCTGAACCAGAGGTTTAACAAAGTCACATTGATGACATTGCACCTGATTTGCTACTTGATGGTAAACCAAACTCAGACTGCAGTTGGGGCAAGTGAATGTCGATTCGCATTTTGAACAACGGACTAAAGGCGCAAATCCGCGACGATTCAAAAAAACAATACTTTGCTCCTTCTTCAGTAAACGTAGGCGCAGGGCTTCAACCAACTCGCTGGAAAAGTACGGACTTCCTTTCTGTCCGGGTACCGTTTTCATATCCAATAACCTGACTTCCGGTAAGAGTGCCTGATTAATGCGTGAAGGTAAGCTTAAAAGCTCATATTTACCGTTGCTTACATTGTTTGAAGATTCCAGTGAAGGAGTGGCCGAACCAAGTAAAACTGTTGCACCTGCCTCATATCCGCGAAAAATAGCTACATCTCGTCCGTGATAACGCGGAGTCTCGCCCTGTTTGTAGGAAGGATCATGTTCTTCATCTATCACAATCAGTCCCAGGTTTTTCATTGGAGAAAAGACTGCACTGCGTGCTCCAATTACAATTGATGCAAATCCATGACGTACCCTTGACCACTCATCAAAGCGTTCACCATCATCCATACCACTATGTAAGATTGCTACGTGGTCCCCAAAACGTGAACGGAACCGGTTCACAAGTTGTGGTGTCAGTGATATTTCAGGTACTAGTATCAAACATGATTTCCCTAATTTCTGGGCTTCTCGGACTGCATGAAGATAAACCTCTGTTTTTCCGCTTCCTGTTATACCTTCCAGTAAATAAGTACGGTAAGTTCCGTTTTGCAGTGAATCTGAAAGCTTTTCAAAAACTGATTTCTGTTCCGGAGTTAACTCCTTAAATGGTTCTATTTCAGGAAGTCCTCCTTCCATAAATCGGCGGTAAACTCTTTTTTCAAAAAATTCAATGTGACCTTCTTCTTTTAGTTTTTTTAACGCCTGTGATGGAGCATTGACTCGGTTTTGAACGTCGCTCCAACATATTTCACGATTTTCATTCAATATTTCAAATATTTGCTGTCTTTTTGTTTTACGCCGAGAAACGGAATTTTTCGGATTATCAGGTTTGAGCAGACGTATCCAGCGTTCCATTTTTGGCTTTGTCTTTTGCCCAATTAACACCTGAGTTGATTGAACATGATCTTTGGAAAGCCAGTTACGCAGTTGTTGGTGGTCACGTTCATCAGGGTTGCACTGAAGCCATTCCTGTTGTGTCCATGTTGATTGGGTATCTATCAGGATCTGGGGTTTTTGGCTCAGAGTGTCCAGGCCGGGAAGTGAGGTTGTTTGGGGAGTATAAGTTGTACGTAAACGCAAGGCAAGTCCACCTGGAATTGCAGCATTAAGAGTTTCACCCCATGCGCAAAAATAGTACTCAGAAGTCCATTTTGTGAGTTTCAGTAATTCTTCAGAAAAAAGTGGTTCCTCGTCGACCAGTGTTTCAACATTTTTTAGCCTAGTAATTCCGGAATGTTTTTTAACACGAACGATGACTCCACCCTTTTTCTGTGCTCCAAAAGGCACAAGAACTTGTAATCCTTTTTCCGGAACTAGAGTAAGTTTATCCGGCCAGTGATAATCAAACGATTTTCGAATTGGTAAATTTAGGGCAACTTCAACGATCATGTATTATTTCGGTATTGCCTTTAAGCAAATTAGTGGAATCTCTCCAGTGCTTTCCATCCGATAACTACCGACACCAACAGGTAAAAACAAGGCCTCTTCACGATTTAATTTAACTGGAGAACCACTTTTAGGTATAATACTGGCCTGTCCGGAGATGGTAATTAGCAAATGGTATTTTCCATCCAGTTGATCCTCCCAAATAGTTTCCGGTTCCAAACAAATTCGATCAGCCGTAAATTGCGGAAAATCAACAAAACGTTCTATCAGCAAACCGGAAGATTTGTGTAAGCATTCAAGTTCAGGAGGTTCATAAACTACCGGGAGCATTTTGTTTAAAGCATCATCAGTATCCCAATGATTTTGGGTGAGAACTTTTTGAGCGAACATCAGTATTAGACGCTCGTAGTGCGGTGTTTGAAATTCAATGACTTTAATTCCATGTCGAAGAGAATGCATTTGAAACACCGGAAAGCTGATGATGTCACCAACTTTTACCTGACAGTCGCCAACAAAATTTGAAGCTTTCTGTCTTAGTTTAAGTTCCTGTTCATGTAGTTCATTCGGAATATCTTCGGTAGAATCATCAATTTGGCGTCGTATTTTTTCATATTCACCAATTGTTTCCCTGAAATTTTTCAGCAGAATTTCTACCCATTTTGACCCATGTATTTCCTGATAATCCTTGATTTTCTCCGGATGCAGTCCTGCCTTGATGATTCCTGTTCCTGATGGCCAGGCTGTTTGGTCAATTTCTGTAACCACGTAAACTTCCCATTTCTTTTCATGCATTTCATAATACAAATCTCCAATCACATCCTCAGAAACAGGATTTAGTGTTTTGAGCAAAATCAGCGATTCCGGATGATCGGCAAGCACTTGTTTTTTAAAAATATTCAGTGCATAAGGTAACTCTGTTTTCCCATATTCGTCTGTAACTTTCACCACACCGCGTTTTTCTACTCCTGTGTACCATCCTTCATGTCCCCATGGTTTTGGGATATTGAGGACTTCGAGGCGTAAAGACTGTTCCGGATTGACTATTACGGCATGTCTGTTTTTTGCCACAGATTCGAGTGGAGCATCAGGATTTTGTACGATTATTCCCTTGAGAGTTTCCGGATCGAGCTTGTTTTTCCAGACACTACCTTGCTTTTTTAATGTTGCGTTTTTATTGTTGTGATTCGATTTTTGAAGTTTGATTTCAATCAATTCCTGAAAGGAAACCTGTTCAGAGTTTTCTGTCCATGTTTCTAAACGTTTTCGCTCGATTAAAAGTAGGAAAAATTGAACTACCTGAAGGTCCATTTCAGAAAGTAAGTAATCTGCGATTTTGCCTCCGTCTGGTATTCCAATCTCAATAAAGTCATGCAAATTGAGGTGTGCAAACCAAATTGATGATCCTGACTCAGACTCAAGCAACTGAGAAATTTCTAAACAGGAAAGCAAGTATTTTATAGAAAAATTTCGTGAAGTCATGGATTAAGGATTAAGCAGTTCTGGACAAATCCTGGCATTATTAAGTGCATCAGCCGTTGCAGGTGAGATAGGACTCAGTAATTGCGTCAGTGTGATTATTTCCCGTTCAGGTATGGCATAAGGTGTTACAAATTCAACAGGAAATGCCTTTGCTTCAGTTGAACTGGGATTTATATTATTAGAAACGGTTTTGACTAAATTATCAGAAGCAGCAAGATTTGGGTTAAGCAGAGTTATATTGCAGAATCCTTCTTCATTAAAAGCCTTTTGGAAAAGGTCTTGACGATAACCATAATGAGTACAAGCAAGAAAAATCAGCAAAGTATCTATGTATTTTTCAGGCAATTTCAGCATGGCTTTTTGAACCCAGTGCCGGATACGTTCTTCTACAAATGAGCTATCCGGATCATTAGAAATTTGGGTTGCCAAATCCGGACAACCCTGGGAAATGATCCGTATTTCCTCAACACCCTTCTTAAACAGTTCGTTTTTAAAAGTTTCGGTATTAATCATTGTGGGAGTTCCAAATATGATAGCCGATGATTGAGCATCATTGAGCAGACTTGATAAAAGCATCTTGACACCAATTTGAAGAATCCCTTCAATTTTAACAGTTTTTTCAGAAGGAATCTCCAAGTCATCCAATAGTACAGACAGCGTTCCACAAGCGACAAAAATGTGATGTGGAGCAAAAATCTTTTCAGTGTTCCGGAGGACTATTTCAAACGTTTTAAGCTGTTCCGCTCTATCGGACATGGAATTGTATCCACGATTATTTGAAGGAACAGCGTTAATGTAAGTGATTTGTAAATCGTCAGCGGGATAATTTGGATGGTTTGCCCCTGCAGGTTCTGATAATAGTTGCAGAAGCTTGGCACAAACAGACAGACCTCCAAGTCCTGAGTCTGTGATAACAAGTTTCATGAAGATATTTTATTGGCAGGTGATGTTGATCAGAAATAATGCATCTAACCTTATCCTGAGACTTGGCCAAATTCAAACTAATAGTGTTTACAGTATGAATATTGGAGTAGAATTACTTAGGTCTTACTGAAAAAGTTTTACCTTTGTCATCCCAGACTTGATCCAGGATCCAGAGTCACCGTTCAGCTTGAGTACAAGATCTGAAACATTTCTCCTGGATTCCGGGTCTATGCTACGCACCGCCCGGAATGACAAAGGAGAAGAATCGAAAGAAGCATAACTATTGATCTTGTTAGGCCACCTTTTTGGAAAAGGAACTTAAACAACTGAAGAGCAGAGTGTTTAGTGCTTTTTTCTGGAAATACCCTGCAGTTGTCTTTGTTAATCGACTAATTACTTTTTGACATTATTGAATAATATTATTTTTCAGCAAGTCTTAATTATGCGGGACTTTAAATAACTCGTGAGTCATGTTTTGTCGTAAAGTACTGATATTATTTTATTCGGCTTTTAATCTCGACCAACGAATGAGATCTAATAAATACTGCTATATAATCAGATCCCTCACAGACGTTCTGGCTGACACAATAAAACTAGTAACAGTAGAGCAACTAATGGGACAGAATAAAGTTTCAGGTGGGATGCCTGCCCTCCTGTTTTTGAAACAGGATGAGCAGACAATTTTATATACGGGGTTTGTGGTGAATTCTCTGAATTAGACGTCTTTGATACTGAGCTGAATTTTACCTCGTCTGTCAACACCGGTTGCTTTAACGGTGACAATATCACCCTCTTTGCAAACATCTGTAACTTTTTCGACTCTACCTTCTGCCAGATTTGAAATGTGTACAAGCCCTTCTGTTCCAGGGAAAACTTCGACAAATGCGCCAAAGTCCATCACCTTCTTGACAGGTCCGGTATAAGTTTCTCCAATCTCAATTGTTCGAGTCAGGTTTTGCACAATTTCCAGAGCATCATCCACCGCTTGATGGTCACGTGACATGATGGAAACAATACCATCATCATCGATGTTAATCTTTACACCGGTTTTCTCAACAATACTCTTAATCATTTTACCGCCAGGTCCAATGACCGTACCAATTTTATCCTGTGCAATTTTATGAGTGATAAAGCGGGGCGCATAAGTAGATAGACCGCTACGGGATTCTTTCAGTGCTTTTGCCATTTCCCCCAAAATGTGCAGTCGACCTTCGCGTGCCTGCATCAGAGCTTGTTCAACTACTTTCTGTCCAAGTCCCTTGATTTTAATATCCATTTGCAGGGCGGTAATTCCGGTTTCTGTACCAATAACTTTAAAATCCATGTCACCCAGATGATCTTCGTCACCAAGAATATCTGAAAGTATAACGTTGTTTTTACCTTCACTGATGAGCCCCATGGCAATACCAGCGGTTGCTTCCTTGAGAGGAACACCGGCATCCATCATGGCCAGAGAACCAGCACAGACAGTAGCCATTGAAGACGAACCATTTGATTCAAGAATTTCAGAAACAAGACGAATTGTATAAGGAAATTCAGCTTTTGTTGGAATAACCGGAGTTAATCCGCGTTCAGCCAGGGTTCCATGTCCAATCTCTCTTCGTCCGGGTCCCCGAGGAGGACGTACTTCACCGACACTAAAACTGGGAAAGTTATAGTGCAGCGTGAACCTTTTAAAAGAGACACCATCCAGTGATTCAATCATTTTTTCATCTTCTCGCGCTCCAAGAGTGGTAACAGCAAGAGCCTGTGTTTCACCGCGTGTGAACAAGGCAGAACCGTGTGTTCGAGGCAAAACTTTAGTTTCGCAGGTGATTGGTCTGATTTCAGTAGGTTTTCGTCCGTCTATCCGGATTTGATCTTTAATCAAACGTGTGCGCATTTCATCTTTTTTGATGTCAGCAAATATTTGACTTAGTTCTTTTGCAGAATTAGCATCAGGTGAATCTCCAAGAATTTCGTTTTTTATTTCATCTTTTAATGTGTCCAGACGTTCGTACCGCTCTATTTTATCTTTAATCCTTAAAGCTTCATTAAGTCGTTTTGGTGTAATTGCCTCAACTTTTGATTTTAATTCTGAATCTACAACCGGCACATCTACAGTACGTTTTTTCTTGCCAACACTCTTCATCAGCTCTTCCTGCATTTCAATGATTGGCAGAACTGCTTCCTGACCATACCAAAGTGCATCCAGCATAATTTCTTCACTCACACCAACAGCTTCACCCTCCACCATTAAAATTGCATCTTTGGATGCAGCCATAAAGATGTTAAGTTCACTTACTTCAAGTTGTTCCGGACTAGGATTGGTTACAAATTTACCATCAATTCTCCCAACTCTGACACCTCCAAGAGGATTGTGAAAAGGGATATCCGAAATAGCCAACGCCGCAGAAGCGCCGTTCATAGCAGCAACATCAGATGGATGTATCAGGTCGTGACTTAAAACGGTTGCCGCAATCATTGTTTCTGCCAGGTAATTGTCTTCAAATGCTGGACGCAGCGGACGATCTATAATGCGTGAAATCAGAGTTTCGCTATCTGAAAGTCGAGCTTCACGTTTTAAGAAACCTCCAGGAATCCGTCCGGCTGCATATCCTTTTTCAACATAAAAAACTGAAAGTGGGAAAAAATCTGCTCCTGTCCCTGATCCTTTTGCTGCAGTTGCAGCTACAAGTACTACTGTGTCACCGTATGTTACTAATACGGATCCGTTGGCCTGTTTGGCCATTCTTCCGGTTTCCAGCTTCATAGTTGCTGGTCCAAATTCTCTTTCTACTATCTTCATTCTACTCCTAATTATCAACGTTCTACCGGTTCTAACTTAACGGCACTGCCTGTTATTAATGTCTGAATTCCGGTATTCTTTAAATTTCAGCATACAAATTCTTTCTTCTTTCCTGACTTAGGAAAAAATAATCTTCCAGTTTTGGACAGTGCTAAAAGCAATACTCATAAATCAATTTTCAACAATCTAAAAAAAAGTACTGAAAGAAGGAAAGCAGACTTGATGCTACATGATACGGGGGAATTGCAATGGTAGAATTCAGCTTTTGCCAAATTATACCTGGCAGAAGACCAGCCCCCGTGGACAAGTCTTCTGTGAAGTTTTGTATGAGTCACTTGACTCGAATCTCTAGTTGTTTAGTAATAGCGGCATACCTCTCGCTATTTCTGTTCTTAAGATAATTCATGAAATTTCGTCGTTGACCAACTAGTTTCAACAAACCACGTCGTGAACTAAAGTCCTTTGGTTGGCTTCGTAAATGGTCTGTCAATGAATTAATTCGCCCGGAAAGTAATGCTACCTGTACTTCTGTAGATCCGGTATCAGCATTATTTTTTCCGAACTTGTTTATAATTTCGACTTTTTGATTTTTTGTCAGCATATAAGTTTATTTTGTTTTCTATACAAACACCCTTATTGGATGAAAATAACTTGCCTCATTCTCCCACATAATGTGGCCGATAGCAACTAAATTTTGGCAAGAATCAACAACTTTGGTTTTAACTGAATTTGTCTCTGACTCTATTACACAATTTTCAGTCATTTTTACGCCACTTTCAGTCCAGTTTTGTTGCAAAACTTCAACACGACGTCCCTGTTTGATGGAAACAACCATTTCAGCAGAACCTACGATTGTGTTAAGGTGATCCAGCAACTCTAATGGAGAAATCCACGGCACATTATTTTCGGTTACTGTTTCTTGTAGTTTTTCTATTGATATAGAGTTTTCACTTTTAAACCACTTTCCACAAGCTAAACGGTCCAGAGAAGTTAGATGTGCTCCAACTTTCAGCTTCTGTCCAAGATCATTGGCCAATGCCCGGATGTATGTGCCTTTAGAACAGTGTATCCGGATTTGAACGAAGGGCAGATCTACAGCTTCTACGTCTAATTCATGGAATATTACCGACCTGGTTTTAGCAGGAACTTTCAATCCTTGTCTTGCAAGTTTATAGGCAGGAATACCATTGATTTTTGACGCAGAAAATGCAGGATTTTGCTGCTTCTGTGGTCCTAGAAATGTGTGAACAGCTTTTGTAACCTGTTCCGGATTTAAATTACCCAAATTATGACGCTCAGTGACCCTACCTTCTGCGTCAAATGTGTCAGTGGATTCACCTAATTTACATACTGCACGGTAAGTTTTGTCAACATCATTGAACAAAGGAATCAGGCGTGTTGCCTGTCCCAAAAATACAGGTAAAACTCCTGTTGCCATGGGATCTAAAGTGCCGAGATGCCCGACTTTTTTTTCATTAAACTTCCGTTTAATGAAACGAACGACATCAAAAGAAGTCCATCCCTGAGTCTTATTGATGTTGATTATCCGCAAGTAATTCTTTATTTTTATTCGAATATCAAAAAGGATATTAACCGGACTCTATTTATTTTTGTCAAATTCGGATTCTCGCTGCTGTCCAGTATCTTCCGGAAGAACGTTACGTAACAATATTTCAATTTCATCGCTGTGGTCAAATCCTCTGTCGTACTCAAAAGTCAGATGTGGTGTGTTTCTAGTTTTGAGGACTTTCCCCAAATTTCGGCTAAAAAATCCTGATGCATGATTTAAAGATGCAATCAATTCT
>Ga0208057_1000047_pt1 | contig 36295 bp, 25 predicted proteins | sample DeeseametaMP1649_FD_184183 | JGI IMG/M metagenome (GOLD analysis project Ga0208057, IMG submission 184183) | Marine microbial communities from the Deep Pacific Ocean - MP1649 (SPAdes) | ecosystem: Environmental > Aquatic > Marine > Oceanic | place: North of Tokelau, South Pacific Ocean...
GGCCCGGAGGGCCGCCGGAAAATCGTTGGCCGCAGCCATTGCCGGACCGGGCCGCCTGCCGTCTGGTCGCCCTCTGAAGAAGGCCGGGGCGCGGCCCCCTCCGACATCCATAGGGAGTCATTGACGAAGGATGCGACGTCACCGCCATATCCCATGCCGCTGTCCCGGTCAGGCGGTCAGAACGGACTCCATGAACCTGGCGACATCCTGCGGCGCGAGTTGCACCCGGATCGAGGCCCGGAAGGCGTCGAGACCACGCAGGCGCAGATCCTCGTTGAGATCGCCCAGCATCGGCGAGAGTGGCAGTGCCTCTATGCCGAGCGCATCGGCCCGTTCGACCAGCGTATCCCGCGCGCCGTCACCCGCCGGGTCGTTATCGCGCACGATATAGAGCCGGCGTAGCGTGTCCGGGAACAGGATGGCGGCAAGATGAGCTGCGGAGAGCGCGGCTGCCATGGGCATGTCCGGCAATACGCATCGCAGCGATAGCATGGTCTCGATCCCTTCGCCGGCCGCCATGACCTCGCCCGCCGCGCCAAAGCGCACCGCATGGCCGAGCAGGTCGCCCATTGCCCGTCGCGGCGTTTCGATCGGGGCCTTGCCGAGTGTTGCCTCGCTGAACCCGTCCGGATCAAGCCAGGTCCGGTGCGCGCCGGTCTGGTGTCCGTCTAGGTCGGTGACCGATGCGATCAGCGCGGGCAAGGTCTCTGTCGGGCTATGCTCGTCGGGCCGGTAGTAGCAGCGCGGATGAAATCGTAGCGATCCGGTTTCGTGCAAAGCAGTAATGCCGCGCTTACGGAAATACGTTTCCGCGAGTGTGCCCATAATCGGCTGCGCCATCGAGAACAATCGCTTGGCCGCCAGTGGTGAACCCGTTGGTGCGGGCGATTTCCGCTTCGGTGATGATGCCGGCTCCGGCTCGGGATGCGGCAGGCTGAGAAACCGCCGCGCCTCGTCGGCCACGTCTCTGAACTCCGTCAAACCGCAGCTTTCCCGGATGACATCGAGCAAATCACCATGTTCACCCGTTGCGGCGTCGGTCCATTTGCCCACGGCTCCCTTGCCGGACTCGGGGCCGGTCAGGCGCACGAACATCGAGCGCCCCTTGGTGTTGCGCACGTCGCCCACCATCCAGTAGCGGCCCTCGCGCCGCCCGCTGGAAAGATATTCGCGGCACACGGCCTCGGCCTGCCGGCCGAGACGATGTGCGAGGTCTGAAGCGTCGCGGGTCATCAGGCTGCCTCCCGCTCGGCGATGCGTTCGACCGGGAACCGCTCCAGCAGCCTCGCGAGGACCGCTGCGCCGGAGGCGTCGGTCGGGACGAACAGCCGGAACTTCCACGAGATGATCTCGCCGAAGAGGCCATAGGCCTTGAGGCGGTCGCGCATCGTGTCGGTGAAGCCGGTGAGCTCGATGCGGTTCGCACCCATGACGCGGGCGCGGCGAAGCTGAAGCCCCTCGGCGAGGTCGAGGATCGTGCGACCGTCGGTCAGCGCGGCGAAGGCGTCGTCCGCCGAAAGGCTGGCGGTGCCTGTGGTCGCCGCGTTCGCGGCCCAGGCCGGTGAGACCTTGCGGCCGATGATCCGCTCGCCATCGTCGGTCTGGAGCCGGTAGACCCGCGTCGATTCATTGGGCAGGCGCTTCCAGATCGGCAGCAACAGTCCGGAAACGATGTGGACGGTGCTGTCTGTGAATTCCGGTACCGCCGCCACTTCGGTGTCCCAGATGCGGGCAAACGTCTCGCGGTCGGTTTCGACCCAGTGGGTGTCCGCCATCATCGTGAGCGGGACCTTGGAGGATTCCATCGGCCGGATCAGGCGCACCCGGCGTTCGACGACACCGTCGTCGTCGATCACGCTGGTGGTCGGGACACGCACAGCGGCCCGGCCCGATCGCTCGTTGACCAGCAGGGCTGCACGCGAATCGGTGAGATGGTCGAGCGCCTCGTCCAGCGTGACGGGATGGTTGCGCTCGCGCTGCGCGACGGTGAGCAGCGTGGTCTCCGCGCCGGTCGCGGGATGGGTGTGGATTACCTGCCGGTCGATGACGGTGAACTGTTCGCCCCTGAGCGTTTCCAGCCCGACATCATAGGTGCCGCTGGCAATGGCGCCCTCGATCCGGGCGGTGAGGATCTGCTCGAAATGCGCGAACAGGATGTTCTGCAGATCGATGGTGAGCGCCAGGAGCCGGTTGAGGAAGGTGGTGATCGGCGGCAGGTCATCTTTGATGCCGGTATCATCCATCAGCTTCAGGCCGGTCGAGGCCTCGAAGGTCTGGAGCGGGCAGCCTTCCACCTTGCCGCCGACGATCATCAGGTAGAGCCGGCGCAGCGCATCACGCGCATAGGCGCTTTCGAGATTGTCCTCGGCGCGGAACAGGCCCTGGCCGCCGGTCTGGCGCTGGCCGCGGGTGATCGCGCCAAGCGTGTCGAGGCGGCGGGCGATCGTGGAGAGGAAGCGCTTCTCGGCTTTCACATCGGTGGCGACCGGCCGGAACAGCGGTGGCTGCGCCTGATTGGTGCGGTTGGTGCGCCCGAGGCCCTGGATCGCTGCATCGGCCTTCCAGCCCGGCTCCAGCAGATAATGGACGCGCAGCCGCTGGTTCTTCGCCGCGAGGTCGGCATGGTAGGAGCGCCCCGTACCCCCTGCGTCCGAGAAGACGAGGATACGCTTGACGTCATCCATGAAGGCCTGGGTTTCGGCGAGGTTTGCCGAAATTGCTCGGCCCTCGACGGCGAGGCGATCGGCCGTGGCACCGGCACCCGGCTTGCGGACGATGCGGCGCGAGCGACCCGTGACCTCGGCGACCATATCGGTGCCGAAGCGCTGAATGATCTGATCGAGTGCGCCGGGAACCGGCGGCAGCGAAGCGAGCTTCTCGATCAGCCTGTCACGCCTTGCGACGGCCTCGCGGCTTTCGACGGGCTGGCCGTCACGGCTTACCGGTCGGGAGCACAGATTGCCTTCGGAGTCAGTGAACGGCTCGTAGAGCTGCACCGGGAAGGAATGGGCCAGATAGTCGAGCACATATTCGCGGGGCGTGATGTCGACCTGGACGTCGTTCCAGTCATCGGTCGGAATCTCGGCCAGGCGTCGTTCCATCAGCGCTTCACCGGTCGAGACGATCTGGATGACGGCGGCATGGCCGGCTTCGAGATCGGCGTCGATGGCGCGGATCAGCGACGGCGTCTTCATCGCCGTGATGAGGTGGTTGAAGAAGCGCTGCTTGGCGCTCTCGAACGCGGACCGTGCGGCGGACTTAGCCTGCCGGTTCAGAGTGCCCTCGCTGCCGGTGACGTTGGTCGCCTGCATGGCGGCGTCGAGATTGTTGTGAATGATCGCGAAGGCGCCGGCATAGGCGTCGTAGATGCGCCGCTGCTCGTCGGTGAGCTGGTGCTCGACCAGCTCGTATTCGACGCCTTCATAGGAGAGCGAACGGGCCTGATAGAGGCCGAGCGCCTTGAGGTCGCGTGCCAGCACCTCCATGGCGGCGACCCCGCCATCCTCGATCGCCTCGACGAATTCGGCGCGGGTGGCGAAGGGGAAATCCTCACCGCCCCACAGGCCGAGCCGTTGGGCATAGGCCAGATTGTGAACCGTGGTGGCGCCGGTCGCGGAAACATAGACGACACGGGCATCGGGGAGCGCGTGCTGCAGGCGCAGCCCGGCGCGGCCCTGCTGCGAGGCAGCCTGGTCGCCGCGTTCGCCCTTCGATCCGGCGGCGTTCTGCATGGCGTGGCTCTCGTCGAAAATGATCACTCCATCGAAATCCTCCCCCAACCAATCGACGATCTGTTGGACGCGCGAAACCTTCGATCCGCGCTCGTCGGAGCGTAGCGTGGCATAGGTGGTGAATAGGATGCCCTGCGGCAGACGGATGGGCGTGCCCTGGCGGAAACGCGAGAGCGGTGAGACCAGCAGTCGTTCCTGACCGAGGGCCGACCAGTCGCGCTGCGCATCCTCGAGCAGCTTGTCGGATTTGGACACCCAGACAGCGCGGCGACGGCCCTTGAGCCAGTTGTCGAGCAGGATGCCGGCGACCTGGCGGCCCTTACCCGCGCCGGTGCCGTCGCCGAGGAACCAGCCACGCCGGAAGCGGACAGCGTCGTCGGCGTCTTCCGCCGCGGCGGTGATCACATCGCAGGTCTCATCGACGATCCAGGACCCGGCGAGATGCTGGGCATGGGCTTCGCCGGCATAGATGACGCTTTCGAGCTGGGCGTCGGAGAGAGTGCCATCGGCCACGAGCCCCGCTGGCAGATGCGGGCGATAGCCCGGTTTCGGCGGCGCGACCGACGCCATAGCGGCGGACTGGACGAGCCTGGTGGGATGCGCCTGAGAGCCGGGAATACGGATCGACTGAAGCGCGTATTCCTCGTAGATCGCATCGGTGAGATGCCCGCCCTGCGGCGGGGTCCAGTCGACCGTCTCATAGGAGAGCTCTTCATCGGTCTGTTCGCTAACGGGGGGTGCGGGCTTGAAACCGCACGAACTGCTGCGCGCGGCCGAGGTCGAGCGCGGCGGGGTGACTCGCCGTCCGGAGATTCCGGGCAAGGAAACCGGTGCGCGGGGCGGCATGTCCGCCTCGATCCAGCCGAGCAGCGTCGCGACATCAGGGGCGATACCCCGCGATGGCGGAAAGGCGGTGGGATCGTCGGCGGCGATCTTGTCGATCACCGTCAGCCGTGTGTCGATGGTGGTGCCATGGCGGGCATAGACCGCGCCGTCGATAGCAGCCGTGAAGACGACGCGCCCATGCTCCTGCAGGCGCAAGAAGGCGTCCCGCCATTTCGGCGCATCGGGTGCGAAGCTGGCGCCGGTGATGGTGACGAGGCGTCCACCGGGTGCGAGACGGGCCAGCGCCGAGGCGACATGACGATAGGCGGCGTCGGCCATGCGCCCGGAGACGTTGGCCATCACCGAGAATGGCGGGTTCATCAGCACGACGCTGGGAACGGCACACTCGTCCAGATAGTCGTCGATCTGGGCCGCATCGAAGCGTGTGACCGAAAGAGCCGGAAAGAGGGACGAGAGAAACGCGCCGCGCGTCTCGGCCAGTTCGTTGAGATGGAGCCGGCCCCCGGCGATTTCGGCGAGGATGGCGAGCAGGCCGGTGCCGGCGGAGGGTTCCAGCACGATGTCGTCCGCGGTGATCGCGGCGGCGGTCGCCGCGGCGAAGCCCAGGGGGATCGGCGTCGAGAATTGCTGGAAGGCTTCGCTCTCTTCTGAGCGGCGGGTGTGCGAGGGCTGAAGGCCTGCGATCCTGGTGAGCAATGGCAACGCGGCCGCCGGAGACCCGGCTTTGCGCAGAAGCGCCTTTCCGTACTTGCGCAGAAACAGGACGGCGGCGCCTTCGCAGACGTCATAGGCTGTCTTCCAGTCCCAGGCGCCATCGGTATCGGAGCCGCCGAAGGCGGCGCCCATCGCGATCCGGAGCGCGGGCGCGTCGATGCGCTGACCTTGTTCGAGAAGCGGAAGGAGTTGATGGGCGGCGCGGGTAAGCGCCGCCCCGGGAACGATCTCTGTCATGGGGAGAACCTCGGGAGAGCGGAACGGGGCAAGCCGGGCAGCGCTCTCTCTTTGACCGCACCGGCTCAAACCCGGCCCGGCAACCCTCTCCCTCTCAAGGCTCGGGCGGCCGATAGGCCTCGTAGGGATTGCCATCGGCAAGATGACCGAAGGGCGTGAAGAGGAACTCGCCGGCATCCCGGCCCACGGCGCAGATCACGTAGCGCACCGCCCCCGTCTCGGCGTCGGCGCATTCGAGCAGGGCGAGATTGCCGTCGGCGGCCGCGCGCAACAGCGTCTGGAAATTGGCGCGGGCATGGTCGGGAATGCTCATGACTGACCTCCCGCAAGTGTGTCGGCGAGCCATTCGCCGGTATAGGTCCACGCCACGGTCTCGCCAGTGGCGAGATCGAGGACATGGGCGCCACCACCAAACGCATCGATGCGCGGCCGCGAACAGGTATTGGCGTATTGGAAGCCCCATCGTCCGGTCAGCGAGAACGCGGCCGCGCAGCGCTTGACGAACTGGATGACATGTTCCGGATCGCCGGTGCAATCGTCGCGTATCCAGAGGCAGGTGCCGCCATGCTCGGGCACGATCGAAAGATCGAAGCCTTCGGACGGCGGGTCTTCCGATGCGTTTTCTTCCGAGAGGCGGTTATAGAGATCGAGCGCGCGTGCGGCGTTCTCGGGTGTTCCCACGTCGAGAACGCAGGAGAAGTGGGTGAAGTAGTCGGCCATGATGGGGCTCCTGAAACGAGAAAACCCGGCGCGATGGCCGGGCATTGGTGGATTGGGATGGGTGCGAATGCGCGCTGCGCGCGCTAATCGTCGAAGACCGGCAGCGCGTCCGATGGCGGTGCGTCGCGGTCGAAGAGGACGTATTCGGCGCCGAGCTGTCGCGCGTGCGTCATGACCCGTCCCAGATCGTCGGGATCATCGGCCCGGGGGTCTTCGTCGACCCACAGAAACCAGCCATAGGGTGTCTCCCCAATGATGTCCTGACCACTTGCCGCGCGGACATCGAGCAGAGCGCGGGATGCCGGTGACAGATGCGCGGTCGAACAATCGAGGAAGAGGCGCAGCGGGTATCGGGGTTTCATGCCACGCCCTCCCGGTGGCTGCCGTGCGAGTCGGCGGAGGCAGCGAAGGGATCGACGATCTTGTGAATGGGCTGCGCCCGGCCCATCCAGGGCTCGGGATGGATACAGCGCACCCAATCGGCGAAACTCGGAATGAAACCGAGATCTTCGATGACATGCTGCTCGCCGATCAGGCGGGTGGGCACGACGCGGCCGGTCGAGATCGTGATCGTCGCGCCGAAGAAGCGTTCGAGCATGAAGATGCCCTCGGCATGATGGCGCAGCGCCCGGTGCCGGAAATCGGCAGTCAGCATCTTCGATTCATCGAACCATTGATGCAGGTCGAGATAGTCTTCCGCCGTCCCGCCCCATTTGCGGACCGAGGACAACGCGTGATGATAACAATGTCCCATGATGGCCTCCCTCAGAACGCGTGGCTGTAGGACTCGGTGGCGGTGTAGCGCTCGTTGTAATCGAGCGAGATCGTGCCGCCGGCGACGTCGAAGGTGAACTCGCCATAGGCGCCGTCATTGTTCTCCCATCCGCCATGGGTCTGGCCGAGGAAATCATAGGCCATCGTTTCGACGGCCTCGGTGATACTGCAGCTTTGCCGACGAACCTCGTCGCTGCCCCAGAGTGCGGATGCGATCTCCACCGTGGCATCGGGCAATTCTGCCGCTTTATCGCCACTGTGAGCGGCGATCTCCTCGACCTGACCGCTGTCGCCATAGCCGTCGAACTGGACGGTGACGGTGGTGATGCCGGCGTCCGTGAGTACAGCGAAGAGCGCGGATTTGTTGGCGGCGGCGAGGTCGCCAGCCCGTGCGGTGAAGGCCTGGCGTTTGGCCTCGTAGGCGGCGTAGTCGATTGTGAAGGACGTGTTGGGAGTGTCGTTTGTCATGGGATATCTCCTGAATCGAAACGGCCCGGTGCGGTGACCGGGCCGGGTTGGGAATGATGGTGTGAGATGCGGGGCGGCCCTGGCCGCCCCGCCTGAGCGGCTATTCGGCAGCCACGGTTTGCAGTTCGTCGACCGGCTCTTCGTCGCCGTCGCCCTCGTCGGAGAGGAAGGCCGGCAGAGCTTCGGCGTCGTCGCCCTCGGAATCCGAGCGGGCGCCATCGTCGATGACGGGCAGACGCAGCGGTTCGGGCAACCAGCCGCTGTCGGCGAGCAGGCGTTCGGCCTCCTTCGCCATGTCCGGCTTCTTCAGGTGGTCGATGAGTTGCGCGGTTTCCTCGCCCTTGGCCTCGCGTACCGCTTCGAGGATGCGGGGCTTGGTCACCCGGCCGAAATAGTTGTCGACCGTCGGCCGCCATCCGATTTCCAACATGTCGAGCCCGACGGCACGGGCGAGCCGGTCCGCCTCGTGGATGCGCTGTTGGACACCGCGCGCGGTCGGCCCCGCACCATAAGGATTGGCCTTCTCGTAGAGCGCGTTGACGCCGAAGGAGACGCAATGGGCGAGAAGCGCCATGCGGCTCGCATCGTCGAGACCGTCGATCTTCGCCCAGAGCGCTTCGTCATCGTCGAGGGGCAGATCGGCCCTCCAGGACTCGTGCCGGTCGTCGACGGTCTTGGCGGCGCCGCTGTCTTTCAGGTCATCGCCCTGAACCGGGAAATAAACCTGCCGGACGGAAGCCTCCAGGCATCCCGGCGTCGAGACATGCTGGAAGGCGTCGCGCACCAGCTTGTGGATCAGCGCGGTCATGGCGACGGACGGGTTGTCGGCCAGCGCATCACGCAGTGCGAGGGAGCGATGCGCCGTCAGTTCGATCACCAGCCGTTCGGGCAGCGGCTTGATCGCATCATCCTCCTCGTCCTGCGGCTCGGATTCGCCGTCGACGGAAATGACGGTGCGCTGCACGGCGCCGGGCTCGGTCGTCCCATCGCCATCGCTTCCCGCGTCATCGCCGCCTTCGGACATTTCATCCTCGGGGCGGACATAGCCACGCTCGACGGAAAGCTCGCCATCGTGGCGGATGCTGACGAACGCGCCGGCGCGGCCGATCTCGGTCGGATCGTACTGCTTCGGCCGATCCTCGAAGGCGTCGAGCGCAACATCGATCTCGCCGACGCGCTCATCCACCTCGTCGGGCAACTCATCGGCCTCGGCATATTCGGCTTCGAGTCGGTCGAACTCCTCGCGCAGCGCTTCGCGGGCGGCCCGTTCCTCGTCGGTCAGATCGACCGGCGTGCCGGTGAGCGCCCGCAAGCCGTTGGTATGGCCGTAGGGGAAATCGGCCGCGACCGAGATCCATTTCCAGCCCTCCTCGGCGATAGTCTCCGCCGCCGCGGTGAGCTTCTCGCCGACGAGCCGTTCGAGCAGAGCGACATCCTCGATCCAGCCGCCGTCATCGTCCTGGAAGAGATCGCGCAGGACGGTGCCGCCGGCCTCTTCATAGGCTTCGATGGTGACGAAGCGCACGCGCCGATCCGAGGCCCGCACGGTGTTCTCGGTCAGCATGCGGCGGATCTGATAGGGTTCCTTCGACCAGCTATGCTCAATGGCCTCCCAGACCTGTTCCTGGCGGGTGTGGTCGGTGGAAACGGTGAAGGCCATGAACTGATCGAGCGTCATGGCGTCCTCGGCATAGAGATCGAGGAGTTTCTCCGACACAGAAGCGAGTTTGAGGCGCTGCTTGACGGTGTTGACCGAGACGAAGAAGCGCGCGGCGATGTCTTCCTCGCCCATGCCCTGGTCCCGGAACGTCTGGAACGCACGGAACTGGTCGAGGGGATGCAGCGCAGCGCGCTGGACGTTTTCGGCGAGTGAATCTTCCTCCGCCGAGATGTCGCTGTCCGCCTCGCGCACGTTGCAGGGAACCGGCGCGGTCCGGGCCAACCGCTTCTTCTTGGCGAGAAGTTCGAGCGCCCGGAACCGGCGGCCGCCGGCCGGAACCTCGAACATGCCGGTTTCCTTGCCATCGCCATCAAGGACAGGACGGACGTTGAGATTCTGCAGAAGGCCGCGGCGGGCGATGTCCTCGGCCAGCTCCTCGATCGAGACGCCGGCCTTGATGCGCCGGACGTTGGACTGGGAGAGGACGAGCTTGTTGAAGGGGATGTCGCGCGAGGCGCTGAGGGTGATCTTCTTGGCTGCTGTCGCCATGGTGAGTTACTCCGCGACGGGCGCCGAGAGCCTCTCTCTCGGCTTGAAACCCGTCACGGAAACAGGGCGCAGCCCTCTCACTCTCCTGTGCCTGGCCGGAGCCTTGCACGAAGGTGACAGCCTGAGTGCCATCTCACCGCCGCGACTGCATTGCCGCCGCAGCTTCCTCCAGCAGATCTCCGCGTTCGACAATGTGGCCGGCCCGGCGCGCTGCCTCGGCATAGACCGAGATCGGCAATGTGGCCTGAAACAGGATGTCGCGCTCGATCCCGAGACCGAAAGGCAGGCGCGCCGAGGTGAATTCGGCAAGGCTGCAGGAGCCCAGCTCCGGACATCCGAAGCCGAGATCGGCAAGGCCGAACAGCGTGTCGCCGTCCGCCTCCATCTCGGTGATGAGCCAGGTGCCCGCGCCGACGGGATTGAAGAATTTCACCACGGGCACATGATCGATATCGCGCTGCCGCCCATTGGCGAGCAGCCGGTCGCGCAGATCGTCGGTCAACAGGATCATGCCACCCTCCTGTCGCAAGCAGGCTCGCCCGCGATCGCCTGGCCGGCATCGTCGGGCGCGAAGGCCAGAAGCCAGTCGGCGGCCTTGCCCGCCTTGCTGGCGGCGCGGACGATGGCGCGATTGTCCTCGCGCAACACTTCGAGCCAGGAGGCGATGTAGTCGGCGTGCCGGACGGTCGGCGCGATGCCGAGCGAGGCGCAGCAGAAGGCTGCGTTGATCTCCGCGATGAGCTCCTCGAAGGCGTATTTCTTCGTGCCGAACGAACCCGAGAAATCCCGCCCCAGACGCGAGGGATGGCCTGTCGCGTGGCCCATTTCGTGCAGCGCGGTGCGGTGCCAATTGATGGGCTCGAAATAGGCTTGCGGCGGCGGCACCTGCACATAGTCATGGGCCGGCACGTAGAAGGCGCGGTTGCCGCCGATGCGGAAATCGATGCCCGTCGCGGCGATCAGCGCCTCGACGCGCGGTTCGATCAGCCCCGTCGGCACGGGTGGCGCGGCGGTCGCTACATCCTCGGGCAGATTCTCGCACTGGTCGGTGTTGAAAACGGTGAAGCGCTTCAGGAACGGGATCGCCTGGGCGTCCTCGCCGGTCTCGCGCGCACGGCGCTTCTCGTCCTCCGGCACGAAACGGTCGGCATAGACGACGGTGGTGCCGCGCTCGCCCTTGCGGACATTCCCGCCAAGCGACAGCGCCTGGCGGAAGGTTAGCCAGCTCTGGCCGGTAAAGCCGCGTTCGATCACGGCGCCCCAGAGCAGCAGGACGTTGATGCCCGCATACTGACGATCGGTGGAGACGTTCTTCGGAAGGCCAAGCGGTGCCTTCGCGGCGGCCGTTCCCCAGGGCTGAACCCAGGGCACCCGGCCGGCCTCCAGCTCGGCGATGATCTTGTCGGTGATTTCGGAATAGAGATTGGTCCGGTCGCGCCGGGCGCCGGATTTGCGGTTCTGTCTGGACATCGTGGGTCTCCGCGACGGGCGCCGGAGGCCTCTCCTCCGGTCCTCATCCCGTCACGGCAAACCCATCCGCACTCTCACTCTCAAAAGGGGGCGTTGCGGGGGAATCCCCCGCTCGAAGGGGTCGGCCGAGACTACAGGCTCGGCCGCAGGGGAAGGCTTTCCCCTCCCAAGATTTTCATCAGAAGAACAAATGCGTACAATCGGAATTGCGAAACGACGGAAACGATTATGTGCAATTTATACTCGGTCACCAAAGGTCAGTCGGCAATCCGGGACCTGTTCGACGCAATGGATGACCGGAGCGGCAATCTTCCCTCCATGCCGGCCATCTTCCCCGACTACTCCGCGCCGATCGTGCGAAACACGAGCGATGGCGGGCGCGAACTGACCCGGGCGCGCTGGGGCATGCCGTCACCTGTCTTCGCGTTGAAGGGCAAGAAGGTCGACCGCGGCGTCACCAATGTCCGCAACACCAAGAGTCCCCACTGGCGACGATGGTTGGGACCGGAATCGCGTTGCCTGGTGCCGTTCACATCGTTTTCGGAGCCCGCGCGCGGTCCGGATGGAAAGTCCGAGCCTGTGTGGTTCGCGCTCAACGAGGATCGCCCCCTCGCTTTCTTCGCGGGCATCTGGACGAACTGGACATCGACCCGCAAGCTCGCGGAAGGAGAGGTCACCTGCGATCTCTACGGATTTCTGACCACCGATGCGAACGACGAAGTGGGCGCAGTCCATCCCAAGGCCATGCCGGTCATCCTGACGGAAGCCCCGGACTGGCAAACCTGGCTGACAGCACCCTGGGATGAGGCGAAAACGCTGCAGCGCCCGTTGCCGGACGGATCGTTGCAGATTGTCGCGCAAGGTGAGAAGGAGGATCGGGCATAGGGTGGCCGTTCCCGCCGGGGCTTGTCTCGTCCGCGCCGACTAGACCCGCATCCAGTTATATTTGTCTTTCGCCCGGTATCCGCATTTCAGGCAGGTGGCATAGAGGTCCGGATCCTCGTTTGGGCCGTGGCCCGACCAATTGTCTTGAGAAACTTCAGCGTACCGGGTGCCGCCGCACGAACCGCGACAGATAATTTGGACGAGCCGGTTCCTGGGCGTTCGTTGTGCGTATTTCGGGATCGGCATTGTCGTAGTCCTGGCTCAATCGGTCATCGAAACTTATCTGGAAACAGGGCAGAAAGACACAGGCAAGGTGATCGGCGTGACTTGGACCGGCGGTCGCACGCGAGAGAGGTTAGAGAGACCGCATGTATGTCCAATTCGCACAGGAGTTGGTCGAACCGGGCAGTGCGCGGCGTTTCCTCGGCGAGCGGACGCACTGCAGATATTGCGGTGCATCCGGGCCAAGTATCTTCGGGAGGCGAACGAACGCCCATGCGCTTCCGGCCGCGCTGGGCAACCGGACACTGTTCTCCCTCGATGAATGCAAGGCATGCAATGACAGGTTCTCGGTCTATGAAGACGCCCTGTGCAAGGCGGTTGGTCCGTTCCTAACACTTGGCGGTGTGCGGGGGCGGTCCGGTGTTCGCAAGACAGGACTGTCCGGATCGAAATCGACGATGCGCCACGCAACGCTTGACGGGAAGCGCCAGCTCAGCATTGCGTCTAAAGGCGATGCTAGTGAATTGGTACGCGTCGACCAGGCGACGGGCCTGCTCAACCTGACAATGCCGGTCGAGGGCGACGTATTCGTTCCCCGTTATGCCTACAAGGCCTTGGCCAAGATCGGACTGTCGATACTGCCTGGCGAGGAACTGCCCCGGTTCCAAAAGGCGATTGCCAGCTTGCAGAATCTCGGCGCCGCGCCGCATGGCGGACCCTTGCAGGTCGGTTTTTCTTACGCGTATGTGGGCAATGCGCCGCCGGCGCTTGCCGGAACCCTTCTGCGGCGAAGGGATGATCGCTCACCCATGCCCTATATGCTCTTCCTGCTGATGGCGGGGTCGGTGTGTTTCCAGATCTGGCTGCGGTCCGACGATCTGGATGCGCATGTGCCCGAGGCCGGCCGGCTCGGTATTCGGTTTACGGCACAGCTTCCGAAGTCGGAAGGAGACTATTTTCCGATCACCTATAGCGATCCGCTCCAGTTCGATTGGTCGGACCTGACGCCCAGATTGCAGCCTTTTGAGGCGTTCGAACTGACATTCAATCCGCGGACGACTGAGGGGAGTCTCAGACCGATACCGAGGGTGTAACCCGGCGGCGGCCCATGTTGAGCGATAGTCAGGCAGCGGTCGAAACAAGACGGACCTTCTTTGGGCCATCTCTCCCCAATGGGCTGCGATGGGTTTGACCAGTTGGCAACATTTGCCGAACTCGAATGTCAGCCTTCCTGAAAGTTCGTATCGCGCTTGATCAGACTTCGCAGGGCACTGTACGAAGGTAGGCCTTTCGCCTGGGCCAATTGTTTCCCGAAAAAAGAGACGATCACATCAGGAAATGATGTCCTTGAAGGAAGCCAGAGGGACGACGCCTTTGAGCGACTTGGCAAGTGACCGATCGAGCGTAACGAAAGCGTCAGCTTGCAGCTTCGTGAGTGCTACATATTCTGCCTGCAATGTATTGTCCCAAGCGAGTTCCTCGGCGATATCCCAGGCAAGCTTTTGAAGTACCCGATCGCCGAGCAGGCGGATCTTCAAAGCCCTCATGTGATCGAGGCGTGCATTCGCTTCTGCGCGGTCGAAATCCTGACGAGCGACGGATTGAAAGAGCTGGGACAGAATTTGGGATCTGAGCAACGTGGGGGCGACCAGACGATTGTGTTGCGGAATCGTCGTTCGCTCTTGAAGGAGCCGAAGAGCGACATCCAATGCGACCACAAATCTCAAAGCCGTTTTCCTCCGATTGCGCCGGCCGCAAACGCTACACTGCCAAGCCAGAAGGCAACTCTCGCGGTGTCATGAGGAATTGGCAAGCCAGGCTCGAGACTGACCTTACCGAAAATCGCGCGTCCTGATCTTGATTCCTTCAATTTGATGCTCGGCAAGAAGGACGTCGTGTGCTCGTGGCCCGTGTTGCGGCATCCCGCGCGGATCGCGGCCGGGCGCGCTGCGGCGGGCTTCGTCACCGCGACCATTCGGCAGCGGGATGGCCGTATCCTGTTTGCCAACGCCCGCAAGGTCGGCGGTGAGATCGGTGATCTTCTGGGCGACGAGATGGACCACGTCGCCTTCGCGCTGGATGCGTCCACGCACGGCCATCATCCGTGCCGACAGGACGGTGCGGCGGTTCGCCTCGAAGACCTTCGGCCAGACCACCAGATTGGCGATCCCGGTTTCGTCTTCGAGGGTGATGAACATCACGCCCTTGGCGCTGCCCGGACGTTGACGCACCAGGACGATGCCGGCCGCCTCCAGCCAGCGTCCGTCACGCTCCTCCATGGCCTGGCGACAGGTGACGATCCGGCGCCGGGAGAGATTGGCCCGCAGGAAGGCGACCGGATGGCTGCGCAGCGACAGGCCGAGATGACCGTAATCCTCGACCACCTCGCGGCCGGCTGTCATCGGCCGAAGCGCAACCGGGGGCTCGTTGCATTCGGCGCCCGCTCCATCCTCGCGTGCGGCAGCAGCCGCAAAGAGAGGAAGAGGTTCGTCGCGCAATGCCTTGATCGCCCATAGCGCTTCGCGGCGGGCAAGGCCGAAGGCCGCGCGGAATCCGTCGGCTTCAGCGATCCGCGTCAGGGCAGCGACCGGAACGCCAGCCCGTTTCCAGAGATCGTCGATGGAGGCGAACGGCCGGTCGCCGCGCGCGGCGGTGATCGTAGCGGCATCCGCATTGGCGAGCCCCTTCACCCGTCGCAGGCCGAGCCGGACCGCGAAACGCGTGTCGTCCTCCGTCGGTTCCAATGTGCAGTCCCAGCGGGAGGCGTTGATGCAGACCGGACGAATCTCCACGCCATGGTCGCGCGCGTCCCGAACAATCTGGGCCGGGGCGTAAAAACCCATGGGTTGCGAATTGAGCAGAGCGGCGCAGAAAACATCCGGGTGCCAGCATTTGAGCCAGGCGGACGCATAGGCGATCAGGGCAAAAGAGGCTGCGTGGCTTTCCGGGAAACCATAAGAGCCGAAGCCTTCGAGTTGCTTGAATGTCCGTTGGGCGAAGTCCTCGTCATAGCCATTGGCGACCATGCCGGAGACCAGCTTCTCCTCGAAGGCAGAGACACCGCCGGTGTGCTTGAAGGTCGCCATGGATTTGCGCAGCATGTCTGCCTCGCCCGGCGTAAATCCGGCGCATTCGATGGCCACCCGCATGGCCTGTTCCTGAAACAGCGGAACGCCGAGCGTCTTGCCGAGCACCTTTTCCAGTTCCGGCTTGGGATAATGGACGGGCTCGAGACCTTCGCGGCGGCGCAGATAGGGATGCACCATGTCGCCCTGGATCGGGCCGGGGCGAACGATCGCGACCTGCACCACCAGATCGTAGTAGGTGCGCGGCTTCAGACGCGGCAGCATCGACATCTGCGCGCGCGACTCGATCTGGAAGGTGCCGAGCGTGTCGGCCTTGCGGATCATTGCGTAGGTGCGCGGCTCCTCGGCCGGAATGGTGGCGAGATCGAGCCGGATGTCCTTGTGCTCGGCCAGGAGGTCCAGACCGCGCTTCATGCAAGTGAGCATGCCGAGGGCCAGAACATCCACCTTCATGAAACGCAGCGCGTCGATGTCGTCCTTGTCCCATTCGATGACCTGCCGGTCGGCCATGGCGGCCGGTTCGATCGGCACGAGATCGTCGAGCCGGTCATGGGTGAGGACGAAACCGCCGGGATGCTGGGACAGATGCCGGGGAGCGCCCATGAGCTGGCGCGCGAGATCGAGCGTGAGTTTCAGGCGTCGGTCGGCAAGGTTGAGGTTGAGTTCCTTGAGATGGCGTTCGGCAACGCCATCCTCCGACCAGCCCCAGACCTGGCCTGAAAGGGTCTTGATGAGGTCTTCGGGCAAGCCGAGCGCTTTTCCGACGTCGCGCAGCGCACCCTTGGTGCGATAGCGGATCACTGTCGAGCAGAGCGCGGCATGATCGCGGCCATAGGTGTCAAACACCCACTGCATGACGATCTCGCGTCGTTCATGCTCGAAATCGACATCGATGTCCGGCGGCTCGCGGCGTTCCTCGGAGACGAAGCGCTCGAAGAGCAGATCGTTGCGGCCCGGGTCGATCGAGGTGATGCCGAGCACATAGCAGACCGCCGAATTGGCGGCCGAGCCGCGGCCCTGGCAGAGAATGTCGCGCGAGCGGGCGAAGCGGACGATACTGTTCACCGTTAGGAAGTAAGGGGCATAGTCGAGCCTCTCGATCAGCCGCAATTCATGCTCGATCGCTGTGCGCACGCTGTCGGGCAGGCCTTCGGGATAGCGCTCCGCAGCGCCGGCCCAGGTGAGCTGTTCGAGCGTTTGTTGCGGGGTCAGGGCCGGATCGTCACGTTCCTCGGGATATTGATAGGCGAGTTCGTCGAGCGAGAATCGGCAACGGCCGGTGATCTCGATGGTCCTTGCGAGCGCTTCGGGATAGCGGCTGAACAGCCGGTGCATTTCCTCTGGCGGCTTGAGATAGCGGTCGGCATGGCGTTCCCGGCGGTCACCGAGATCGTCGATGGTGACGTTGTGGCGGATGCAGGTGACCACGTCCTGCAGGATGCGGCGCCCCGGCTCATGGAAGAGCACATCGTTGGTGACGATGGTCGGCACCCGCAGCTGCGTGGCGAGATTGGCGAGTTCGTGAAGCCGGAGCTGATCGTTGGGCCGCCGCTTGAGGGACAGCGCCAGATAGGCGCGATCGCCAAAGGCGTCGCGCAGCCGCCGGAGCCGCAATCCGCATTCGTCATCGGCGCGATCGGGCACCAACACCGCGAGCAGACCGTCTCCGTAAGTGACGAGATCCGCCCATTCGAGATGGCACTTCGCCTTGCCGGCTCGGCCTTTGCCGAGCGACAGCAGACGGCAAAGCCGCGAATAGGCGGCCCGGTCTGTCGGATAGACGAGCACCGACATCCCGTCGGTCAGATCGAGGCGGCAACCGACAACGAGGCGGACGCCCGTGGCTTTGGCCGCCTCGTGGGCGCGCACGATTCCTGCCAGCGAATTGCGGTCGACCACGGCAAGCGCCTCGATGCCGAGCGCGGCGGCCTGGCCGAAGAGCTCGTCACAGGACGAGGCGCCGCGCAGGAAGGAGAAATGCGAGGTGACCTGCAACTCGGCATAGCGGGGACCGGTCATCCGAACACTCCATGCAGGAACCATCGGTGCGAACCGGTTGCCGCGTCCTCGCCGTCACCGGCGCGGTAGATCCAGTAGCGTTCACCGGCATCGTCCTCGACGCGGAAATAGTCGCGCACCGCGATCAGCTCTGCGTCGCGCGTCCACCATTCGCCGAAGACGCGCTCGGGGCCATCGGCCCGTTTTACCCGCCGCCGCACACCGCGCCAGGTGAAGGAAACCGGCGGATGATCGGGCAGAAGCGCGACGGTTTCGATAAGCTCGGGCCGGGGCAGCAGGCGCGACGGCCTCGGCCAGTGATTGGGCCAGGTTGCTCCGGTCTCCGGAGCCGCCGCCGGAATCCGGCATACCGCACGCTCCGGTACGTCGCTTGCGACGGGGGCAAGGCGGTAGATGGCGCGCTCGCCGACGCGGTTCATCAGCGTATCGACGAGACCGGTGACGTCCGGTGTCTCTGCCTCGATCAGCGTACTGACCGATTGCCGGCATTCCAGCGGCTCGGCGATGGCAGCGGAAAGGGTCATCACCTCGATACCGAAACCCGGATCGATGGTTTCGATCTTGTCGCAGAGAAGCCGGGTCAGGCGCGTCGCATCCCGGACAGGGACCGCCATGCCGACGCGAACCACTTGTGCGCGGTTATCGACCCGCTGGCAGAGGAGATCGAGCCGCCGGGCGCCGAGACCGCGTGCCTCAAATGCTGCGCAGAGATCTCCGACCAGCTTGCCGATATAGCGGGCGATGGTCTCGGCCGCACCGATGGGCTCGGCGAAGGCGCGGCGGACCTCGATGAGATCGGGCGACTGCACCCGCTCGATCGGCTCCGACAGCACACCGGATGCCTGGTCGAGTCGGCGTCCGAGTTCGGGGCCGAAGCGCAGGGTGAGTGGCGCGCGCGGCTGCGCCAACAGGTCGCCGATGCGCTCGAAGCCGAGCACGCGTAAGTCCGCCACCATGGGGGCTGGCAGCCGGAGCGCTTCAAGCGGCAAGGCCATCAGCGGCGCCGTGCCATGTCCGCGCGCCGCCACGGTGGCAGGTTCGCTGGCAAATCGCGCCAGCGCGTGAGCAGCGCCCCAATTATCGGCGATGGCCGCGCGTGCGGCGACGCCCGACATGGCGAGCCGGCCGATCAGCGTTTCCAGCATGGTCTGTTCGCCGCCATGCAGATGAGCGGCGCCGGTGGTGTCGATGACGATGCCGTCCGGCGGATCGGCGGCGGCAATCGGCGCGAAACGCTGCAACGTCCAGACCGCGAGCCGTTCCAGCGCCTCGGCATCCGCTGCGGGATGGGCATTCTGCGTGACAAGGCCGGGCACCAGCACCTGCGCCTTGGTCGCCGGCATTCCAGGGCGAATGCCCGCGGCCAGCGCCGCGGCGTCCGTCGCCATCACGACACGCCTGTTTCCTTCCCGGCCAACCAGGACGAGCGGCGCCTCAACCGGAGGCGCCGCGTCGCCAGCCTTCCGCCGCACCCGGTCGGTGGACCAGGTCGGCAGGAAGAGCGAGACGACCCGCTGCATCGCATGCCTCCAGTTCGAAATCCGCGCTCTCGCCCGCACGGGCGCGGATGAGTTCAACAAGCCAGCGATGCCGGCCGACGCCGGGCACCGGCAATTCGGTCGATGGCAATGCAGACACGCGCCAGCGCGTCATTGCGGCGGTGGGCTGGCCGAAATCGGCGGTTTCGGTCTGTCTGCGCCAGCGGCGCAGAGCAATGCCGATCGATTGGGTTCCTTCGGCGGCCAGTTGGAGCCGACGCGACGCGGTCATGGACAGGCGAGCCACCTCGGCAACAACCGCGCCGAGCCCGCCATGGCGCAGGCCTTCCTCCATGCAGGCGAGCACGGTCTTGTCGTCACCGGCTTCGACATAGATCACGCGATCCGGGGCAAGCCCGGCCTGGGCGAGTGCGGGGGCAAAGAGATCCGGCCGAGTGATGCACCAAAGCACCTTGCCCTTGGTGCGCGCAGCTATTCCCGCTGCGAACAGCGCGGCAGCGGCACCGTCGACGGCACCGTTGCCGCCACCTGCAATCTCGTGCAGGGTGCCGACTGCCAGCCCATTGCCCGGAAGGCGCGAGTCAACCTCGGCGATCCCGAACGGGAGAACCGATCTTGCGCGTCTTTCCCGGCCTTCGATCTGGGCGATCTGCGCACGTAATGACTCCAGGGCGACCTTCGGTCCCAAGCTCCTTCTTGACCTCCAGGGGCGGATATGTCTGCATGTTCCCTATTTGTTCTATCTTTTGCTTGAAAGAGTCAAGGCGCTGTCAAATGCGGGCCGGCTATCGGTTGCGTAAGCCGGACACCTCGAAGATTGAAAAGTGTCAGAAACTTGCGTATATTTCTGACAGGAGACGACACGTGCAAGGACTGACAGAACAGATTCTCGCCCATGCGAAGAGATTGCCCGAAGGGGAACCTATCTCTGCCAAAGGCTTGCTCCATCTCGGAACACGGGCTGCGGTGGATCAGGCCTTGTCGCGTCTCGCCGAGCGAGGCCACCTGCTCCGGGCCGGTCGCGGCATCTACCTTCGTCCCGTCGAAGGGCGGTTCGGCACACGCACACCTTCGGTGGAACAGGCGGTCGAAGCGCTTGGCAGGCAACGCGGTGAGGTAATCGTGTCTGCCGGTGCGGCGGCGGCAAATACGCTCGGCTTGACCACGCAGGTGCCGGTTCGCTCGATCTTCCTGACATCGGGTCGCAGCCGCAATATGAAGCTGGGCAAGCAGATCGTCGAGCTCCGGCACGCGCCGCGGTGGCAACTGGCGCTTGCCGGCAGGCCGGCCGGTGAGGCAGTTCGCGCTCTGGCGTGGCTCGGTCCCGAACAGGCGGAACCGGCGCTCAAGAAATTGAAACGAACGCTGCCACCGACCACGTTCGAAGAACTGGTGTCGGCGGCTCCGCAGTTTCCCACCTGGCTCGCGCAAAGCGTGGGCAAGGTCGCTTATGGCTGAAACGTTCCTTGAACTGTCGCTCGATGACCGCCGTGACGCCTTGGGCGTCGCGGCGGATGCAACGGGGCGCCCGGCGCATTTGCTTGAGAAGGATGTCTGGGTCGTCTGGACGCTCGCCACGCTCTTCGCTTCACCCTTGGGCGAGCATCTGGTCTTCAAGGGCGGAACATCACTGTCGAAAGGATATGGCGTTATCCGGAGATTCTCCGAAGACGTCGACCTCACCTATGATATTCGAGCGCTCGCGCCCGATCTCGTTGGTGAGGACGGAGAGGCGTTGCCGAAGTCACGCAGCGAGGAGCGGCGCTGGTCGAAGGCCGTGCGGCATCGTCTTCCGGATTGGGTTGCGGAGGAAGTCGACCCCATTCTCTCAAAAGCGATTGCGGATGGCAGTCTCGCCGCAAAAACACGCGTGGATGGCGACAGGCTGTTCGTCGAGTACGAGGCCGCCGCCGCTGGGTCAGGCTATGTGTCACCCAATGTGATGCTCGAATTCGGGGCGCGCTCGACAGGCGAGCCGGCCAGCTACAGAGACGTTGTTTGCGATGCGGCGGAATCACTCGACGGTGTGGAGTTCCCGGTGGCCCGCCCAAGGGTGATGCATGCCGAGCGGACGTTCTGGGAAAAAGCGACAGCGATCCACGTCTTTTGCTTGCAGGAACGGCTGCGTGGTGAGCGTTTCGCGCGCCACTGGCACGACATTGCGCGACTGGATGAAGCCGGGCTTGCCGAAGCAGCCTTCGCCGATCGCGATCTCGCCAACGCGGTCGCCACACACAAATCTATGTTCTTCGCGGAGAAGGCCGCCAATGGCACCGAGATCGACTATGGAGCCGCCGTCAACGGCCATCTCTACCTCGTTCCGGACGGCAAGGCATCGGAGGCACTCGAGGACGACTACCGGCGAATGGTAGATGATGGCTTGTTGCTGGAAGACGCGGAAAACTTCGGAACCTTGATGGAGAGATGTTCCGACGTCGCCAAACGTGCGAACCGGTCAGCGCGTCTGACCCAAGAAGAATGAACGGAGTCGGAAGGGTACACTCTTGGATTTTCGAGCCAAGGCCGTCTTGTCGTCAGGCGGTCGCATCAAGTACGGATGTAGAATGATCGGTCGGGGGGCAGTAAGAAATGAATAGTAATAAGGTTTCTATAATCAATATTGCCTCACGAGAGGCCAACATAAAGCGAAAATTCCGCCGACATCTGCATGCCTTAGGTTTTGAAAAATCTGATGAAGGCGCACTGCAAATTCAGGGGACCGGAAAGGAAATTGTACGCACGCTCCATCGTGCCCAGCGGGAGGAGCGGCTTCGGACAAACCGTGAATTCATTGCCGCCAAGGCCGAGAAGCTGTTGGGGCATTTTGCATCTGGCAGAGAAATTGATGCCACTAGAATTTCACCGATACTCGAGCGCGTATCGGCGGGGACTTGGCAAGGCGATCTGTTTCGCCTCGCGTCACTGACATGGTCAGTCCCGGTTTCAAATGGTTTTGGCAGGCGCATGCGGTATCTCGTCTGGGATGAACATAATGGCAAATTGATCGGCCTCATTGCCATCGGAGACCCGGTCTTCAACCTTGCTGTTAGGGACAGACTTATTGATTGGGATACACATGATCGGAGTGCCCGGCTTGTCAATGTGATGGATGCCTATGTTCTCGGAGCCATCCCTCCCTACAACGCGCTCCTTGGGGGTAAACTTGTCGCGTGCTTGCTTAGAAGCCGGGATCTCTACGATGATTTTGCTCAGACCTATGGCGGGTCCACCGGAATAATTTCGAAGGAGGAGAAAAAGGCGCGGCTACTCGCCGTTACAACATCATCCTCCATGGGGAGATCATCGGTCTATAACCGCCTCAAGCTGGGGGGGCAGCAGTATCTGAAATCCATCGGCTATACGGGTGGATGGGGACATTTTCATATACCGGATCGCCTGTTTGCAGAACTGCGCGATTACCTGCGCGATATCGACCATACCTATGCAGACCAGCACCGGTTTGGCCAAGGACCAAACTGGCGTCTGCGAACCACACGAGCAGCACTTTCAGCGCTCGGATTCAAAGAAGATATGCTGCGACACGGAATTCAGCGCGAGGTCTTCATTTGTGAACTCGCCAAGAACGCCGCCAAGATATTGCGCACAGGAAAGGGGAAGCCTGACGTCGGAGACCTACTCACTGCCAAGGAAATATCCGAGTTGGCGCTCGAAAGGTGGATGGTGCCTCGGGCCGCGCGCATGCCTGAATTCAAGGATTGGAATTCGGGCGACCTCGTCGACCTCTTCGGGAATCAGACCCGCATGCTCCGCAACCAGCTAAAAAGCTCTGATCTGTTCAAGGACACGGCCTCAGGGTCATAGTTGGTCATGGCTGTGCCTTTGGACCAATGGCAGGATCGAATGGAGCGGCATTTTGCGGCGCTTGCGGAGCGTCGCGCGGCATCCGGCTTTCCTATTTTTGCTCTGGAGCACGGTCTGGATGATGGTGAATTGGAGGAGATTGCCGAGCAACTACGGGCACGCCTGAACACCGGACTGAGGCTGGCGCCACACTGGTTGCTCTGGACAATCTATGCTGCAGAGAGGGGATATGCCTACGAAGGTGGTGAATATTGGCAGTCTTTCGAGGATGTTACACCCGGCTGGGATTCCCGAGACCGGTACCGGGTTACGGCGTGGTTCTCGAAATTCCAGTCAACTTACAATGGCGTAGTTCCTTCCGGACCGTGGGCGTCGCATTTCAGCATAATCGCCTGGCCGATCACCCATGCTGTCTTGCCCCGCTATCTGCAGCAGCAATTTGCCCGGACATTGTATGATCTGCGCTTCACGCTTGCGCGACTGACGACGATCGAGCCTGCCGTAATTGGCCGTTTGATCGCGAGTAATGTCTACTACGCATCGACTCGTTTCGAGCAGTTTCTCCAGCAAGAAGAGTTGGTCGGCCGTATCGTCCTCGCGCTTCTGCACCAGGATCCACGTGAAGGCGAAGAGCCGCTTCTGCCTGCTACGCTCGATCGTATTGTTGCCGATCTCGAGCAGATGCGACACGCCCGCGGTTGGCTCAGAGAGGCAAGCCGCGTTGTGGCTGACCGCTTCAAGGGCATTGGTCGCGGCACCGCACCTCGAACCCTGAGCGACGGCCTGGATTCAGTCGAGCGAAGGCTGCAGGAAGCTAGGCCTGATATTCGGCCCGATCTGCGACTGCGATACGCCGGCGACGGGCGTTGGACGCTCGTGATCGACGTCCCCAATTTCAAGTCAGTTGCCGCTTTCAATCCGGGTATCCAGCAGTTTCTTCGGCAGACCCGCTCGAAATTGAACGGCGATGATGTCAGGCGGCCGGCGGGCTGGGTCCTATCTGGCAACCGCCGTGCGGTTCTCAAGGCTTGGCCTGACCCGTCCAAGCCGTTGGTCAGTTTTGAGTCCTCGAACGGAGTCGTCGATCATCTTCTTGAGAGCGAATGCCGGATGAGCCCGGGTCCGATCTGGCTCTTCCGGATTGGCGCTGACGGCATCGCCCGCGAAATTGCCAGCCGTCTGATGCGACCCGGTTATGATTACATCTTGGCGTCGCCCGATGAATTTGAAGACCTGCAAGATGGCATGACAGGCTGTGCGATCGAATGCAGCGATATCCGCGCCATCCAAGTTTCAGTGCCTTCCGATGTGTCCGCCGCATATATTCAATGGCTGCGAATACGAAATCTCGAACTTGCCAGAACCATCCGTGTCTGGCCTGCCGGTTTGCCCGGCCGGAACTGGGATGGAGAAGGGCGAAGCGAATGGCTGACAACCGAAAAACCGTGTTTCGGGATCGTTCCCGATCATCCCGTGGATTCCTACCGTGTCACGCTCGATGATGACGCGACCGCGACCTTTCCGGCCGGAAAGCCGGGACAGCCGACCTTCATTCAACTACCTCAATTGGCGGCGGGGACATATCGCCTCAACGTCAAAGCGCACCGAAGTGCGGCTCTGGATGAAACCACGGCACCGCCCTCGCATGAAGGTTTTCTGGAACTCAGAATACGCGAACCTGAACCATGGATACCAGGAGCGACCTCGCATGTAGGCCTTGTGGTTACCAGCAATCCGCATGACGCCACGCTGGACGTGTTTTGGGAGAATGAGTTGGACCTAACGGTTTTCGGTCCCGAAGGTCGTCAGGTTACCCCGCATGTGAGCCTTGAGGATGCCAAAGGCGAGGAGATCTACAGCGCCCAGGTCTGCCCACCAGTCGACCTGCCGATTCTTCCAGAAATTTGGGAAAGGCGGTTCCAGGAATTCCTGCAGCAGCAACACGCAGAGTGGCGATACCTTGAGGCCGCTTCCGGCCTTCTCACAATCGAGGGGCAGGAACTTGGGCGGTTCGTCGTCCGGTTCGATCACGATGCGCTGCCGGTCCGCTGGGTCTTGCGTCATCAAGGCGAAGCCGTTGCGCTTCGGCTTGTCGACGATACAGGGCAAGAAGACGCGGAACCGAAATGTCGCTTTTTCAGCATGGAGACACCAACCAGGATCGAGCGCCTCGATGCTGGAGAAGCCCTTGCGGGGTTCGATGTCCAGTCGCCAGGCGGGCTGTTTATCGTCCAACACGGCAAGTTCCGGGACTTGGTCATCGTGAGCACCGGGTTGTCCGGTAGCGGCCTGGAGGGCTTGGGTGTTCATCCTGTCTACGCCCGCATTGCCGACAGCCCCAAATCCATCATCAAGCATATGAGGATATTGCGCTACTGGAGGTCAGCGCGGCTTGCGGGCTTCCTTGCCAACGCACGGCGGGGCCAGGTCGTGGTTGGCCTGACCACTCGCCTTTATGGAGCCTTGGCCGGTCGAGATTGGGGTCGAGCCGAGGCCGCTTTCATGGGAAGCAGCGATCGTGAAAAGGGTCTCGATCATCTGCAATCGTTGCTTGATCACAGGGGAGGTTTTCCGTCCGTGCTGCGTCGTGATGCCCTGAGCATCGAAGGTGGAGGAAAGGCGATTGCGGGCTGGTATGCCGATTTGGCCGCACGCTATGGCGTTTGTTCCGACCAAGCGCTTTGCTCCCTGGCAGTCGATATAGCCAGCCGTCCGCACGAGGTACCGCGCCTCTACCGTGACAAGCTGCCGGACCTTCTCAAACGCATTCTGGCGAAACCTCTCTTGCTACGCGGAGCCAGGATTGTCGCGCTCATCCATGCGTGCGAGGAAAATCAGCCCATAGAATTGCTGCCGAGGTGGGAATGACGATCACTGAACTCACTCCGGATGAGGTTTTGGGCTGCTGCCGTACGTCGCTTGGCATTGGGATCGAGCCCACTGGGCTTGACGACATTCTGTTGGCGGGCCTCCTACGGCGTGCAGCAGGGATACACTGTCCATGTTCAAGGACCGCGCTTCGCGCCGCCCTCACGGAAAGCCTTGCATACTTGCAGTCCGACCTCGGAGTACTCGCCGATCGACTGGACAATCTGATCGAGGCCATGATCGTCGCCGGTGACTTGCTAGAGCTATCCGATGTCGCGACCGATGACCCAGACGCTAAAGGAACCTGGGTATTTGCGGCGCCGCCATCTTTTGTGGTTCGCCGTACCGGAAGCATCTTCTTGACCGGAATCGCTCCCGATCAGGACATCTTCTTGCCGGAACACCTGGCGCTGCGCGTGGTCCGCTCCCACGTGACGCAGTTTATCGCACCCGAGCCTGGCGAGGATCTGATCGAGCAGTTGATCGCGCACGGACTGCATCAATTGTCTGAGTCCGTGTGGCTCCGATCGCCCAAGGCGCAGACCCCTGAACAGCTGATCCAACGTTTCGAAAATCAACTGGCCTCTCAACCGACCTGCGGACCAGTATCCGGTCTCGAGATCCTCGATCGAGACACCAAGGTGACCTATTATCGCGGGCGATGGGGCGCACCGCGTGGCCAGACCGGTACATTTGTCGCACGCCGGCCGCAGGAGTTCGGCGCGCCGCTCTGGAGCTTCGCAGAACTTGCCGATGGCACGTTGAAGCGGATCGTCGACTTGCCTCCCAGGCACTTTCGTTGGCGCGGATGCGATGCCGCGTGGCACTTACAGATGGCGATTGACGGCGTAGCGGGACATCCGCAGCAATACAGGCGCAGCGCCACAGATGCCGGTGTCCGTTTCGATTTCTTTTCGCCGTTGCCACTCTGGGCCCAGCGCCGATTGATGGTTCTCGGTCACGAACGTCCACGTAGCCGCAGCTTGTTCGCGTACGAGATTCCCGTGGCAGAGGCGGCAGAAGAAGAAAAAAACCTTCAGGAAAACTTGTGGCTGGTGCCGACGGACGCGTAAGAATGCGGGAGGGGAACAAGTATGCAGACAATTAAAGAAACTATAGAAAATCTGCACGGCTCGCTGAGTGACTATATCGAGGCGACATACCACATCAGTGCCCCGTCGTTGATTGCGCAGCGGCAACACCTTCTTGAACGTGACGGTGTCATACATCGCGTCCCTTATCTCGAATCGACGCCTAAATACCAAACGGGCGATACATTCGGCTCAATGGTCGGCCTGCCGTCGGCCGCGCAGACGCTCTTTTCACGATTGAGTTCTAAAAGCGAAGGCCTTCCGCGGTTGATCTACGATCCTCCGTACAAGCACCAGGCGGAGTCGCTTCGTCACAATCTCATCGATGGAAAGAATCTGGTCATCATGACCGGGACGGGTTCGGGAAAGACAGAATCTTTCCTTCTTCCGATCCTGGGCAAGTTTGCGCAGGAGGCGCAAACGCGTCCCAGTGTCTTCGCTGAGCAGCCCGCGATGCGGGCGCTGATCATGTATCCGATGAATGCGCTCGTAAACGACCAGTTGGGGCGACTTCGTGCCTTGCTGGGCGACCCGCGCCTCGTCAGTTCCTTCAAGGAGTGGTGTGGCCGCCCACCTCGATTTGCCCGATATACAAGCCGGACCCCGTATGCGGGCATTCGCACGTCGAAGAAGGATTCGTCGCGACTACAATCCTTCGACAGCTTCTACGTTGACGTGCTCAGGCGTGCGGACAGCGACGATGCCGAAGAAAAGGCACAAGCTGTTGAGTTGCTGACCGCCTTGAAGGATCGCGGGAAATGGCCAGCAAAACCCGATCTGGAAGCCTGGTTCGGGCAAAAGGGCAGCGCCTGGCAAGACCGGAAGACGGGAGAGTTCGTCAGGGCGGTTACGCTGCCTGACGACTCCGAACTTCTGACGCGACACGAAGTCCACGCCGCGCCGCCTGACCTGCTGGTTACAAACTATTCGATGCTCGAATACATGCTCATGCGGCCGATTGAGCGACCTATCTTTGACAGGACACGTGAGTGGCTTGCTGACAACCCGGATGAGACCTTTCTGGTGGTGCTCGACGAAGCACACCTCTATCGCGGTGCCGCCGGCGCAGAAGTGGGATTGCTGCTAAGACGGTTGCGGGACCGGATAGGTGTCCCGGAAGACCGTTTCCGGATTATCTGCGCGACAGCGAGTTTCAAAGATGCTGACTATGCCCCGGCGTTTGGATCGCAGCTCTCCGGCGTCCCGGCTGATTCCTTCATTCCAATCGAAGGCACACTCGATCTCAAGGAAGGCGCCGGGAAGGGAACGTTAGAGGACGCCGAAGCCCTTTCCGGTATTGATCTGAATGCATTCTACGAGGCGGATTCTGACGATGCCAAGCTGGCATTGATTACGCCGTTGCTCGACTACCGAAGCGTTACGGGTGCGGAATCGACAGAACGTGGGCTCTTCGATGCGTTGAAATCGTTCCCTGCAATGTGCGCACTAATTAATGCAACGATGAAGGAAGCCCGGCCCATCGCCGAGCTTGGCACTTTTCTGTTTGCCGGCGATGTTCCGGCCAAAACCGCCGATGAAGCCGTTACTGTCCTGATGGCGCTCGGTAGCGTTGCGAGGCCGGAGCCGAATCTACCCGGATTGCTGCCCTGCCGCATACACAACTTCTTTCGGGGCTTGCCTGGCCTTTGGGTTTGTATGGACCCAGACTGCAGCGAGATCTCCGAGGATCAACGTGATGGCATCTGCGGGAAGATGTACTCGCAGCCGTCGGAAGAATGCGGGTGTGGTGCCCGGGTCCTTGAGTTGTTCACCTGCCGCAACTGCGGAACCGCTTACGCTCGCGCCTATACCGACGACGTCGATTCACCGCGTGCTCTCTGGTCCGAGCCGGGAGAGCAGTTGCGCATGGCGAGTGGCGAGACAAGCCCGTTGCTACCTATCGACTTGCTTCTTGAGCAGCCTGCGCACGACGATGGTGCCGAACCAGCCGACTACGATCTGGAAACAGGGCAACTGAATCCGCTCACACCCGGACCGCGCATGCGAACGGTCTTCATCCGTCAGGATCGACTCAACGATACCGCCGACGACGAGAATGAGAACGACAACAGCTTCGAGTCACGTGGTCAGTTCACTCCGTGCGCGGTTTGCGGCAAGACGGCACGCTTTGGGCGCAGCTATGTGCAAGACCATCAGACCAAGGGTGACCAGCCCTTTCAGGCTTTACTCGCCCGACAAATCCAGATTCAGCCTCCAGGGCCACAGGAAGCGACACCATTTGCGCCTCTGCGCGGCCGCAAAGTGCTCGCCTTCTCGGACTCCCGACAAGTGGCAGCTCGCCTCGCACCCAATCTGCAGATGTATTCCGAGCGAGATTCTCTCCGCCCCCTGATCATCAGCGGCTTCAATTGGCTCAAGGAACAGGATGCAATTCGCCCGCACCTGAATCTCGACGACCTATATTTTGGTGTGTTGCTCGCCTCCAAACGCCTGAACGTGCGTCTGCGTCCGGAAATGCGCGGCGGGGAAAACTTTGATGCTGAAGAAGTTGTAGACGAGGCGGTCCGCCAGGATGAACTGGAAGATCCGTCGACCTTGTTGAGCTTGTTGTTGGAAATTCGGGCTCACCGTCCGCCGGAGTCGCTGCTTAGCAGCATGCTGACGACCTTGACCGACAGGTTTTGGGGGATGGAACCCCTGGCGCTCGCAACCTTGAAAGAAAGCGATCGCCACACAAAGAAGATATTGGGCCTGCCGCCGATACCGGGATTCGCTGAGAACGATGAGGCCAAACTTGCGATCGCGCGCTACTGGTTGCGGTGCTGGAACAACAACGGCTTCAGGCTTGCGCAGATGCCGGGCACTTGGATTAATCGGCCGCCATCAGAAGGATTTCGGGTCAAGCCGCGAAACCCGAAAGCCAAGATCAAGGCAATTGAATCCGTCATCGACGATAAGGCCGCCAGGAAGGTCTTTTGGGATAGCTGGTCGCCGGAACTGCTCAAGTGGTTCACGCAATCAGTGGAGAGTGGGTATCGGTGCCTGAACGGCGGCGAGCTTTCGCTCCAGTTTGATGGTGCCTGGGTGCATTGCTCAAGTTGCAAATCGGTCCATCGTCCTATCCCTGGCATTGAAAGCTGCCTTGACTGCGGAAGTGATACCGTCTCCGCACTTGATCCAGATGCCGACCCGGTCTTTCTTGCGCGCAAAGGTTTTTATCGCAAACCGGTTACGCAGGCCCTTGAGGAGCCGCCGCGGCAGCCGATGGCTCTCATTGCCGCTGAACACACTGCCCAGCTCAACGCGCCGCAAAACGAGGATGTGTTCTCCAAAGCAGAAGAAAATGAGCTCTTGTTCCAGGATATCGCGCTGAGTGGGAGCGGTCTTGGAGGGCGTTCCACCGCAATCGACATCTTATCCAGCACGACGACTATGGAAGTCGGTATCGACCTCGGAGCATTGTCAGGCGTGGCCCTGCGAAACATGCCGCCTGGGCGTGCTAACTATCAGCAGCGGGCAGGCCGTGCAGGTCGTCGCGGCAATGCTGTAGCCACAGTCGTCGCGTTTGGGAGCGCAGACAGCCATGATGAGCACTATTTCTCCCAGCCCGACGAGATGATCCGGGGTGATGTCGTCGACCCGAAACTGACATTGGACAACCCTGAGATCGTGCGCCGCCACATCCGCGCGTTCCTCCTGCAGAACTATCACCAGGATCGCCTTCCGATCATCGACCCTGACCAACCACACGATCTATTTTCGGTTCTGGGAAGTGTCTCCGGTTTTCGGAAGGCGGATTCGCTCTTGAATCGGGACGACTTCGCGGCATGGCTCGCCGACAATGAGGAGACGTTGCGTACCCGCATAGCCGGGTGGATTCCTGAGCAGCTATCCGGAGACGATCGGGCTCTTCTCCTCGGTGAGTTCGTCAGTGATTGCCTTCAAGCTGTGGACGAGGCCATCGCCCCTGGTCCCGGTGAAGAGGAGGAGACCGAGGATGAAGACGACGACGATACCGCCGGTGACGAAGAAGCAGCTGAGGAAGGAGAAGAACACCCGCAGCAGGCTTCCAGTCCCGGCAAGATGCTGGACCGCCTCCTTTACTGCGGGAAGCTACCTCGATACGCATTTCCGACTGATGTTGCGACCTTTCACGTATTCGACCGCGACCGGTCGTCCCGCCACAGACAAATCATGAAATTTGCGCCCTCACAGGGCTTGCCGATAGCGCTTTCCCAGTATGCGCCGGACAAACAGGTCTGGATTGCGGGCAAGTGCTACACCTCGGGGGCCATCTATTCAGTGATGAAGGATGACCGCTTTCACGCTTGGGAGAGCAAGCGCCTTTATATGGAATGCAGCGACTGTGGTTTCGCGAGGACGTTCGAAGCGGGTGAAATCGTCCGCAATGATACGACTGACTGTGAGGCGTGCGGTGGCGAAAACACATTTGGGCCCGCTCGCTACTGGATGCGGCCACCTGGGTTTGCTCACCCGATCGGCGTCGAAGAGATGACTTCTCCCGACGAAATTCCGGAAACCAGTTACGCCACCCGAGCGAAATTGACGATGGGGACGCCGGGAGACGATGAGGGCTGGTCCGAAGCCAATGAGCGTATCCGTAGCTTGAAGACCCGGCGGCACCTCCTGGTGTCGAATACGGGTCCGCAGCAAGAAGGATACAACTACTGTGTCAAATGCGGCCGAATAGAAGCGAGCAACACCCCTTCGCCGATCCTGGCGGCGCCCCACCGCAAGCCCTATCCGGATGATGATGACAAACTCATGTGTGATGGCATTGGACCGACACGCCACCTGGTGCTTGGGACCGATTTCATCACGGACATCGCGCTGTTCTCCATGCGCGTGGCCGCACCGCTCAAGCTGAAGCCGGGGCACTATTCAACGGATGTCGCGCTGCGAACTGTCAGCGAAGCACTTGCCAAGGCGGCATGCCAGATACTGGAGATCGAGCCTGGCGAGTTGATGGCCGAGTATCGACCTGCGCTCACTCCTGCGGGTAAAAGCGGGTTGGAAGCAGAGATCTTTCTCTATGACACGCTTCCTGGTGGCGCGGGCTTTGCGAGTCAGTTTGCAGATCGCGGACTTGAGCTGTTCCAGCGCGCACTCCAATTGCTGAAAACCTGCCCCGAGGACTGCGACGCTTCGTGCTACCGCTGTTTGCGGAGCTTCAAGAATAAGTTCGAACATCGCCTGCTCGACAGGCATGTGGGCGCTGAACTGCTGGAATATCTGCTGACAGGACAGAATCCCGGATTCAGCGCTGAACGCCTCAAGCGATCTACAGCCTTGTTGCTGAACGACCTCCTCCGGCGCGACGAGGGGATGGCGACATTCGAGGCTGGGCTAAGAATCGCCTATGGGAATGGAAAGTCAGTAACGGCTCCAATTCTTGCTGAATGCAAAGGTCGGAAGTTCGTCATTGCGCTTTCGGGGCCTTTGACGACAGGTCATCCCGCTGATCCGGCGATAGCTGAATTTCGCGACAGCGGCACTGAGTACCAGGTCATTGTCGAGAATGAACTCGTGATACGGGGTAACCTTCCAACGGCAACGCGCACCATCTACCAGCAGATCACCGGTTGAAGTAGATGATAGAACTGGTTGGCGTCGGCGAAGGGAAAGAATACGAGGCAGCCCTGCATTTGCGTAAGCAACTGCTTGCCGTCTGGCCCGACCTCAGCCAGCACCCCGTCGATCATGTGAAGATTTTCGTTGGCCTTAAGCTTTACGGACATCCGATCGAAGACATCGACCTTTTTGTTGTGGGGCAGTTCTCTGAGCCACGCGAGTTTGACATTGAGTTCAAATTCTATCCGCGCGAGGGCGAGCCTTTCGTTCCGCGGCGCGCTTCGGTGCGCAACTTCGCCCTTGTCATTGAGGCCAAATCACACGATGCGACGGGTGTTAGGTTCGACGACAAGGTTGCTTCGGTAAGGTATCCCAGAGGCTGGGAGTGCGTGACCGAGAAGGCCCGGCAGCAGGTATTCGAACTCAAGAAGTACCTTGCACACAATGGTGTGCCGAAGATCTATCTCCAGGATCTGGTCTTCTTTTCCGGCCTGCGTGAGCCCGACCTCCCTAAACGGCCGCACAACTGTTTCGGCATCGATGCGAGCTTCGAACGCATTCTGAACATTTTGGGCCAAGTGTCGTCTCCGGCTAACAACGACCGCCGCGTAACGCTCAGCTTCGGCTCGGAGGACGTCTTCGATTCAATCTTTTCGTCAGAGACCGCTTTGCTTCAGACCATGGAGCCCACGCCGCTCGACCGGCGGCGCATGGATCGCATTGTCAAGGCAGCTCTGCCCGAGGCCTGGCTCGATGATCTGACACATAGGCAAGTCGTAGTCCGTGGCAGAGGCGGCGTTGGGAAGACCGTGATCCTTCTTCAGATGGCGTACCGTGCCTATGACAGTAACCGGATGCGGTCGCTCGTGCTGACCTACAACAAGGCACTTGTCGCCGACATGAGACGCACGATGGCACTGCTCGGTGTCCCTCACCAGATCGAAAAAGGCGGCATTCGGATAGAAACGGTGCATGCGTTCGTCGGTCGCCTGATGCATGAACTCGGCATCATCAAGACTTACGATGGTTTTTTGGAGCGCTACGAGGAACACAAGGAAACTCTCCTGGACTATATTCGTAGCGGAGCGCTTTCCGGTGATGATCTTGAGAGCGTCCGTCAGGATAACGCCGATGATTTTGCCTGGGACGCAATCTTCGTCGATGAAGGGCAGGATTGGCCATCCAATGAAATCGAGATTTTGCGGGCAGTCTACCAACCGGAACGCATTGTTGTGGCCGACGGAGTCGATCAGTATGTGCGGGCATCCGTAGCGGATTGGTCATCGGGACTTGCACGGGAAAAGATGCGGCCGCGCCGGTTGCGGCGGTGCCTGAGAATGAAGGCTAATCTCGCGCATTTCGTAGCCGATTGTGCTGATTCCCTCGGCCTTCAGAACTGGGACCTCGAACCAAATCCAGACGCGAATGGAGGACGGGTCATCATCGTTGAGGGTGACATGGCTGGTCAAACTGCGTTGTTGAGTCAGATTTTCGGGGAAGCCGCGGAACTCGGAAACTACCCTGTCGATCTACTTGCGTGCGTTCCGCCATCGTTGGTGGTCCGCGATGGTGACGATACCTACTCGATACCGGGACGGACTATTCGCCAGAACGGAGGCGTCGTTTGGGACGCATCATCGTCTGACGTCCGGGAAATTTATCCAACAGAGCGCGACGCTCTGCGGATCGTGCAATACGACTCCTGCCGCGGGCTCGAAGGCTGGACCGTGATCAACTACGCCTTTGATGATTTCTATGATTACAAATACGAACAATGGCTGGCATCGCCGGCGGATCTTGGTGGGTTATTTGAAACGAAGGATGATCTTGCGGCGGCTTTTGCCGCGCAATGGATGATGATCCCACTGACCCGAGCGATGGATACACTGGTCATAAACGTGTCGAAGCGGCCCTCGGTCGTGAAAGATGCGCTCATGAGGGTGCACAAGCGGAGATCTGATTTCGTTGAATGGACAACACTTTGATGTCGCAAGATTTCCGTTCGTCTCTGATGCCTAACAGCGATTATGCCGCATGCCGGAGCTTGGCTTCCGCGTTCTCTGCTTGATCACCGCTTGCGTTCTGTAAGAACTGGTCAAGGGCGGCACGGCGGGAATTCCTGTCGAGTGCATGAACGGTCCCCCGGAACTCCACGCCGTCGAGCAGAGCTTCGATATAGCCGGCAATAGTGTCCGCGGCCATTATCAGTGCTGTGTCGAGCGAGTGGATGTACTTGCTCGTAACTGTTCCCTTGGAGTGGCCGACCAATGCCGCGATAGTCACCTCGGTGAAGCCGAGATCATTCGCGACGCTGGCAAAGCTGTGCCGAAGAATGTGCGGTGTTATCCCGGCGAGCGGTGAGCCATCGAGAATCTGCTTCCAGTGATTGGGGAAGCTGCCGAAAGCCTCACCTCCGCGAGTTCCTGGATAGACGTAAGGGGAGAGCGCGTCCTTCCGATGTTGATCGAGGTAATCCACAACCGGGAGGCCGATGGCACGAGTGGATGCACCTTCCTTGGAGTCGGTGAGACGCAGACAGCTTCCGTCAGTGTCCACCTCGGCCCACAGCAACCCAATGATTTCGCTTCGCCTGCAGCCCGTGAGAGCCAGCAGACGAATGACCTCGACGGTCATTGTGTATTTATCGTTCATTTGGGCTTCGCGGAGCATCCCTCCCAGTGTGCGGTACTCGTTTTCAGTAAGACGACGGTCGCGCACCCGGTCTTTCGGCTTGCGCACCCCGTGGGCCACATTGTGCTCTACGATCCCGGCGTTGATTGCATAGGTCAGAATAGCCCCGAGTAGCGATATCGCCTTGGCCGCAGTGCCAGTTCCGCCCCGCAAGATCGACTTGCCGCGCAGCTTCTTGCTTTTCCGAACCGCACGGGTCTTCCCTGCGATGATGTCATTCATTGCCTTGGTGACATCGGCTCGGGTCAAATCCTGGACACGCCGCTTCCCCAACAGAGGGATGATGTGCCCATTGATGCGGCCGATGTCGGTCCCGATCGTTGACGCCTTCTTGGGCTGACCGCTCTTTCCAAGCACTAGGCCCGCATTCATGTCCTCCACGTATCGCTCGCAGAGCTCTTTGACGGTGATCGCATTTCGGTTGATCTGCTTCTCTTCGGCAGGGTTTTCGCCCTGCGCGACCTTGCCGAGTTGTATCCGCGCCTCCCGGCGCGCTGTTTCCGGAGTCCATATGCCATGCAGCCCGATCGTGTAACGTCGTGACCGACCGGCCGCGCGATATTGGATGACGTAGCTGCGCTTCCCTGATGCGAACACGCGCAGTCCAAACCCAGGTAAATCATCATCCCAAATGACGTAGTCGTTGGCCTTGGTTTTGGCGGCGTCGACCGTGCGCTTCGTGATCCGTGCCATGTCGTTGTCTCCTTTCCGGGCTCGGACTTCGCGTAAGCGTCACGTAAGCACCACGTAGGCACGCGGACGGAAACCAGAGCGTAGGTTAGGATAGAAGCTTGCGGGAGGATGACTTGAAAATGCAATGAAAGTCAGTGGCTTAGCGTACCGCAGCGCATTCTATCGTGTTTTTCGGAAAGACAGACATATTTCCTCCGAAGGCAGAGGCCACAGGTTCGAATCCTGTCGGGTGCGCCAGTTTTTTCAAGCATTTGCGGCGCTTTTTTTCCCGGCATTTCTGGGATTGTCCCGGATTATCCCCGGATTTTGGCCTTGCCAACACGGCCACCAGACCCCCGATTGCGATGGCGTAGCGGCCAAGAAAAAACCGCCGGAAGGGCTGGCACCCTTCGCAGCGGCTCATTCGATAGCTGTGCGGCTATTTCCGCTTTCTACGGCAGTGCCGAATCGGGTGCAAGGGCAAACCTTGCCGGAGGTGCCAAATGAGCATCTCCCTCGCTCACGGGGGCCTGCCTGATGGTGTGACGCCCTTTAAGCTCTGTGACCTCGTCGCTGAGATTGCGCCAGGGACCTGCAAAAAAGAGCGGCTATCGGCAACGGCAGTTCGCCTTCTGCAATACTTCATTCGGGCATGCCGACAATCCGACTTCGAACCTGGCAAGATCTGTGGCTCCTGGGAACAGCCGCAAACAATGGC
>Ga0208057_1000051_pt1 | contig 35701 bp, 29 predicted proteins | sample DeeseametaMP1649_FD_184183 | JGI IMG/M metagenome (GOLD analysis project Ga0208057, IMG submission 184183) | Marine microbial communities from the Deep Pacific Ocean - MP1649 (SPAdes) | ecosystem: Environmental > Aquatic > Marine > Oceanic | place: North of Tokelau, South Pacific Ocean...
GTTTCAATGGTGTTTTGCATTCCATTTTCCATAAAATACTTTTTCTGTAAATCAACAAGAAATTTCCGTGCGTAAACCGTTGTAGGAGTCTCATGTATTACAATGGGGGCTATGTGATTCCTCACCCCCGGGGTGAAACTCCACCACGAGACTCAAGGATTTGCTATGGAGGAAGTGAAACGGACATCACCTACATCAGTTTTAGTGGTGCTTAGGTAATATCCTTTTTCTGGGTGACAGCATCTAACCCCTCTTCAATAATCTTAATTAGTACAGACTCACGAATCCTTACGCTTCGTCCCGCCCTGACCACAGGAAGTCTTTGCTGATGAATCCAGCTACGTATTGTTGGCATCTTCACCTTGAGTGCTATCCTAACCTCTTCAGCTGTATATAGTGTTTCCATATTATTTCCTTTCATTTTTATTAATTTTAATCTACACTAAGTAATATAAAGGTCTACACGTATTATCACAATTGCAATATTGCTATAGACAATAAGCTATATATTAAACAATTATGGAAGCAAATCAAGCAAGAGCTGGGCATCGACTTAATCAATTTATTGATAGTCTTGACATCAGCAAAACAGAATTTTCAAGGGAAACAGGTTTGGACTATGCCCACATGTTTAGAATAACTAAGGGCAATGGTGATCCGGGATTTGACACCTGTAGCAAAATAAGTGAGGCCTACCCTCAGTTATCTCTAACATGGCTGATCACAGGGATTGGTGAGATGGAAAACATTACAAGAGAGGAAAAAAATGACATACAACGAATAAGAAAATGGAGAGATGAGAACTTAACAGACGCAAGTGCGGTACTCTATTTATTCAAGGCTGAATACTCAGATCATAAATTTCTTAGCTCTGAGTTGAGGAAAAAAAGAGTTTATGACGAACAGATCATTAAAAGACTGAAAGGTATACTCCTAGAACTTTTAATCGAAAGAAGGGAACTTTGGTCAGATTTATATAATAAATTCAAAAATGATTATTCAGCAGAAAAAGATACAGAGAAACTAACCGAAGAAGAAGTTTTAGAACAGATGCATGGAAGTCCTGAGCTTAAGGGGCTAGATGAATACATAGCTTCCTTTTGTGCACTTGGAGGCAAATCTCAATCTCAGCAAATTGTCAATGAATACTTAAAAACGAGGGAATGAACATGGGAATCTTGGTTGAATGTCCGTCATGCAAGAAAAGAGGTGGACTTAAAAGAAAACTTTGTAAATGTGGCCACAATGTCCAGAAGGCAGGTTCTAAGAATTATTGGATTGAGTACTACTTAGAGGGTAAACGTACCAGAGAACGGATAGGTAGGAGCAAACAGGCAGCAGAGAACCGTTTACGAGAAGTCCAGACTGCTAAAGCTGAAGGAAGGAATATAAAGAAAAACAAAAATGCCATTACAACTTTAGGTGCATTGAGGGATTGGTATTTGGATTTACCGGAGGTGAAACAAAAACGAAGTTTCAAGTCCATTTCAAAGTGCATTTCGATTGTGTTAGATCATCTTGGTGAGAAGAAGTTTGCCAGCCAAATTAGTCCAGCAGATATTCAAGGATTCCAGAAAAAACGCCTCTTGGAAAATACCCTGTGGGGTCGTCCAGCAAAACCTGCAACAATAAACCGTAATGTTGCAAATTTTAGAGCTATGCTCAACCGGGCTTTGGACTATGGAAAACTTGAGACAAACCCCATAGGTCGAGTTAGGCAACTGGAAGAAAACAATGTAAGGGAACGTCTATTAACTCCAGAAGAATTTGAATTGTTGTACAATCATTGTTCCGAAAATATCAAGGGTCCTGTTCTGATTGCATACTACCTCCCCATGAGGCAAGCAGAAATTCTAAATCTAACTTGGAAAGAAATCGACTTAAAAAAGGGGTTTATCCGGCTTGGTGGCCAACGCACCAAAAACAAAACCGGAAGAGCAATTCCGTTGCATAAGAGAATTTTTGACTACTTTCATAGCTTACCCCGTCCGATTCATGGGGGATATGTTTTTGAGCAAAGATGCTGGAATCGAAAAGCATATCTGAAAGCCCTAAAAGTAGCAGGAATAGAGGATTTCACTTATCATGATTTAAGGCATTGCGCACTCAATAATCTCAGACTAGCAGGGAATGACCGTTACGTTATCAAACAAGCATCTGGTCATAAAACAGATAGTGCTTTCCAACGTTACATTCTTGTTACAGAAGATGAAATGATGGGTATGAAATGGTTGGATCAAAAGGAAGGAAAAACCGGAACAATGGACACCTATATGGACACCACAGATAATTTTAAGAAAGATAAAATTTCGTAAGCTACTGATTTTATTGGTGGGCCAGCAGGGACTTGAACCCCGGACCGGACGATTATGAGTCGTCAGCTCTAACCAACTGAGCTACTGGCCCAAACCAATTCCTTCATGATAGCCACCAAGACGGGGTAAAACAAGATTTTTCGTAATTTGCGAATTAAGGAACCCCCCCGCCCGTGGATATAATGCAACATTAATTTGGCAAAAGTGAGAAACGCATCATTGGCGGGTGTCGTGCAAAAAAACGTTCTGAAGTATTGGCCAGTCTAAGCAACAAAGATTCTTCCCACGGACGCCCCATTAACTGCATCCCCACCGGTAAACCCTGTGCATCGTAACCGACAGGAAAAGAAATTGCGGGGAATCCTCCAAGATTTGCCTGCGGTGCATAGCGCATTAATTCCGTCAAAGTACTGAGATCCGATTCTCCTTTTTTCAAAGCATCCGGTGGTATCGGAGGAGCGGTACGGGCCGTTGATGGAGTAACAACTGCGTCAACGTTTTGAAAGATTTGACTCATCTTCCTGATAAGCTGGGCGCGTACACGCTGGGCTTTTACATAATCATCTCCTTTAAACTGCTGTGCCAGAGTAAGATTAACTAAAGCATCCAGTCCCAAGGGTTGACGAAAAGGTTTAAAATTAGTTTTCAGAGAAGTCAGTAGTTCTGTAAGAAAAGACACCGCATGTGCCATACGTATTTCATCCAGATCCGGAATGTCAATTTCCTGTACGGTAGCACCTAGAGATTTAAAAGAATCCAGCATTTGATTGCAGCTTTGCACAATATCTACGGACGCATGATTAAACCACGGTAAAAATACTCCCAGTCTAACTCCTGTTAAATCTGAGTCATCAAAACTCTGTAGATCCACCGATGGCTGATCCTGTGTCCAAACCTGTCTGGGATCAGGACCTGCCAGAAACGAATAGGCTAAAGCCGTGTCACGTACTGTGGAGGTAATTGGACCTACTGTCGAGAGACTCCATGATAGAGGTGCACTGCCGGCAGAACTGATCCGGCCCCAAGTTGTTTTAAGTCCTACAACACCGCACAAACTTGCAGGAATCCTGATAGAACCACCACCGTCAAGTCCAAGTGCAATTGGACACAACCCTGCTGCCACTGCTGCAGCTGATCCGCTTGAAGATCCTCCCGGATAGTGGTCAAGGTGATAAGGATTTCTAGTAGTACCATAGTGAGTATTGAGGCCCGTTACCCCCAGTCCGATTTCATGCATATTGGTTTTACCCACCATCAGTGCACCGGCCGAACGCAATCTCTCAACCGTTGTAGCATCCTCCGCCGGAGGCTGAGTGTTGTAAAATTTAGTACCAACCATTGTTGGAAAAGGGAGCATATCCAGTTCATCTTTTACTGCTACCGGAACTCCATCAAGTATTCCCAATGATTCTCCACGATCATAGCGCTCTGCCGAAGCTTTCGCCTGCTGCATCAGTTCCTGTTCATCCCAGGCCAAAAAAGGTAGCAAAGGTACTGCACTTTCTTCAATACTGCGAATTATATCCAGTAAACGCATTGCAACATCTACCGGAGTTGTTTTTCCTTCAAAATATGCCCGACGAAAATCAGAGGCCGTTTCAGGTTGAAAAAGACTTTGCTTTTCAGAATTAGCACCTTTTTTGTCAGTTGCAGATTCACGATTTTGTTCGGCAGAAACAATAAACTGTTTGATGGACTTTTTGGCTGCAGCCAAAGTGATTTTACTATCTGCAGGATGAACGGGATGCATCACAGGTGCATCTTCAACATGGCATTTTCGTAGTCGGGGAAGACCGGCTTGACGAAGGAGCAGCGGGAGCAGCAGTAACCGAACTCCTGGGGTTCTCAACAGGAACAGCAATATTTTAAGGGCACGTCCGGATGTCCTGGGAATGCGGATGGATTTAAGGTTATAAACAGGTTTTTCTTTTTTTGCAAACGGCCACAAAAAGAGCAAAAGCCGTTTTGCTCCGGATGAAATCATTCTGATTTTACTATCCTTATTTTCCATCTCAAACTATATTTACTTTGATTACCGGGGAAGTTCAAAAACAAAGCACGCTCCATCTTTGACCTCAGAATCGATCCAAATATTTCCGCCATGTGCAGCAATAATTTTTTTCACAGTAGCCAGCCCAAAACCATATCCCTCTACATCGTAATTCAAGCGGGCATTTGTTTCAAACACTTTGTCCTGATGTTCCGCAATTATTCCCGGCCCGTTATCTCGAATCCAAAATTTAACAGTATCCCTACTTTCTTCACCACCGAATTTTATCCTGACGGGATTTTTTGTACCCCGAAATTTTATCGAATTGGCAATCATATTTTGCCAGACTTTCAGCATCCGGATTGGATCACACCTTGCTTCCGGCATGTCCGGCAGCTTGCTGAAACAGGCTATTCCTTCTTGTTCTGCATATTCAAAATTTTCAATCACCGCATTTATTATACGATCCATCGATACAGATTCCAATTCACCAATAACCTGGCCTGCTTCCGCATAATCCAGTTGCGTATTGATAAAATCCAGCATTTTGGTAAAAGTCTGTGGAATCCGTTCTAGTAATTCTTTTAAGCCTTCATCCTCAATGATTTGTGGAAATTCATTTTTGATGCGGTACAGAAAAAAATCATAAAGGCTGGCTGCACCAACGATTGGAGATTTAAGATCATGACTGACTGTGTGTGAGAAACTGCTAAGTTCCTGTTTTTTTTGCTGCAGTTCCTTGTTCAGTTCTTTGATTCTGTCAAGATCTTCTTTGCTGCGCAAAGCTGATTTTACACGGGATACTAAAATGGTGCGATCAATCGGTTTGTAAATATAATCCACTGCTCCTGCGTCAAAAGCCTCCTCAAGGGAATCCATTTCCTGTTTGGCCGTTACCATTAATACAGGAATATCGTGGCATGCAGGAATCATTTTAATACGTTTCGTAGCCTCAATTCCATCCATCACGGGCATCATAATATCCATCAAAATGCAATCCGGACTCCAGTTTTTCAGAATTTGCAGGGCCTCATTTCCAGACGAAGCTTTTCTAAATTCACACTTCAGTTGCCTCTGCAGATGGTCTTCAATCAGTAAACAGTTGTCCTCAATATCATCAACAATCAATATTCTGCGGGTGGCCCTGTGCCGGTCACTGGCTGGCATGAAATTTTTTTCAGTTACATGTGTATAGAGCGTTTTTCTGATGCGTCCAACATTGCTTCTTTGATGGCCTCTGCATAAGTCGGATGGGCATGTGACATCCGCGCGATATCTTCTGCGCTGGCCCGGTATTCCAGAGCAACAACTGCTTCTGCAATCAAATCTGCAGCACGTGCTCCAACCAAATGAATTCCTAATATTTCGTCAGTATCCTTGTCTGCCAGGACTTTTGCAAAACCTTCTGTGTCCATGGATGCACGGGCACGTCCTAGTGCCTTGAACGGGAAATTACCCGTTTTATAGTTATAATTTTCAGCTTTTAATTCGTCCTCAGTAAAACCGACTCCTGCTGCTTCCGGCCAGGTGTAGAGCACTCCCGGAATTGCTTTGTAATTGATATGCGGTTTTTGACCTGCTATCGTTTCCGCCACAAAAACTCCTTCTTCTTCTGCCTTGTGCGCCAGCATATCTCCTGCCACTACATCGCCAATGGCATAGATTCCCGGAACCGCAGTTTCCAAATGTTCATTTACCGGAATACGACCTTTATCATCAAGAGTAAGGGCGATCTTTTCCAAACCCAAATTGTCTGTAAAGGGCCTGCGTCCAACTGCAACCAGACAATAATCTCCGCTGAATTCCACTTCTTTGTCCTTCTTGTTTTTTGCAACAACTTTAACACTGTCTCCTTCTACAACTGTACTTTGCACAGTATGGTTGAGAAAAAATTCCAGACCCTGTTTTTTTAAAAACCGTTGAACTTCTTTAGCCAGTGAAAAATCCATTCCGGGAATTAAACGATCAAGAAATTCCACGACCTGCACCTTTGAACCAAGTCTGCTGAAAACTGAACCCAGTTCCAACCCAATCACACCACCTCCAATCACAATTAATTTCTCCGGAACCTTTTCCAGATTCAGGGCTTCGGTTGAAGTTATGATGCGTTTTTTGTCAATTATCACACCCGGAATACTTGACGGCTTGGAACCTGTTGCAATGATAACGCGTTCGGTGTTCACAGTTTCCTTGGAACCGTCGGTGCCACTCACTGAAATAGTCTTTGAATCGCTGAATGATGCATGTCCGGAGATGACCTTGATTTTATTTTTTTTCATCAAATACTTGATTCCGTCGCATGTCTGCCCTACCACATCGTCCTTACGCTGACGCATCCTTGGCCAGTTTAGTTTTATTTTTTCCGCCATGATACCGTGTGCCTCAAAATGACAGTTTGCATTGTAGAAATGCTCACTTGAATCCAGCAAAGCCTTTGAAGGAATGCAACCCACATTCAGGCACGTTCCACCCAGTGTAGGATAACGTTCAATGATTGCCGTTTGCATCCCCAGTTGTGCACAGCGGATTGCGGCCACATAACCTCCTGGCCCTGAACCGATGATTGTTGTGTCGAATTTGGTCATTGTTTGTTATATTGAAAGTAAGGTGAAAATGGTACTAAGGCTCTTTTTGAATTAGGCACTAAGGCACTAAGGCACTAAGGCACTAAGGCAAAATCAACTACCACTTCTGATTTTACTAACCAGGGAAAGTAGCATTCTTTCTATTTCTCGAGTATTTTCGTAAAGGCCATTGAACTCAAATTCGGTTAAGTATTCCAACTTTTTCGCAATTTCCAGTTGAGTTTGTAACTCGTATTAGAGAACCTATAAAAATTTGTAAAAAACGAACATAATCTCCAGTGGATCTTCGTCCATATCCTTCAGCAATGTTGCTGGGAATTGAAACTGCGCTTCGAAGCAACTGGGAGATCAAACCATAAAACTCCGACTTTGGAAAATTCCCAGATGCCCGATAGATCTGTGTTACCAAATCCACAGATTTTTGCCAAACAATTAAATCTCGAAACGTCTTAATTGTTCCTATCCTGATGTTACCTCATACCAAATGTCCCAAGCCTTTGTGCCTCAGCTACTTTGTTCCTCAGTGCCTTTTTCCTTTGTGCCTCAGTACATTATTAACTCAGTGCTTTATTAACTCAGTGCCTTATTAACTCAGTGCCACATTAACTCAGTACCTTTTTTATATAAGCATCCTTGTCGGATTTTCCAGGAATTCTTTTACACGAACAAGAAAACTCACCGATTGCTGACCATCGACAATACGATGATCATAGGACAGAGCCAAATACATTACCGGACGAATCTCAACTTTTCCTTCAACTGCCATGGGCCGCTCAACGATATTGTGCATTCCCAGTATTGCGCTTTGCGGTGGATTTAAGATTGGAGTAGAAAGCATTGAACCAAAAACTCCTCCGTTTGTGATAGAAAAAGTACCGCCTTCCATTTCGTCAATACTGAGTTTGTTTTCACGCGCACGTTTGGCAAGTCTGCCAATTTCAATTTCAATTTGTGCAAGAGAGAGAGATTCTGCATTTCGAACAACTGGTACCATCAAGCCTTTGGGTGCACTCACTGCAATACCCATATCGACATAATCATGATAGACAATTTGATCCCCATCTATCTGGGCGTTGACTGCCGGAAAGTCCTTTAATGCTTCCGTGCATGCTTTTGTAAAGAGTCCCATGTAACCCAACTTTATGTTGAATTTTTCCAGAAACGCCTCTTTACTCTGGGAACGCAGCTCAAAAATAGCATGCATATCGACTTCATTAAAAGTCGTCAACATTGCTGTTTCGTTTTTTACTGCAACCAGACGCTCTGCCAGTTTTCGGCGCAGGCGGGACATACGTTCTCTTTTTATGCTGCGGGAACCGGACACAACCGGAGGGGTCGCTTCAAGTTTTGTTTCCGTGGTGGAAGCGGCCGAATCCGGATTCTGCTGCAAATTCATTTCTACGTCTTGAGTCGTTATTCGACCACCTGGGCCGCTTCCGGATACGTCAGTTGTGCCCTGTTCAGCCATCATTTTTCTAGCAGCAGGAGATGGATGTCCGGCGGCATATGATGCTGAAGCAGAAGAAGCTTCATCCGGAATAGTTGCACGTTCAGAGGGTTCTTCTGATTTTACGATGACCTCAGATGACGTTGGAGTTGAAGTAATTTTCGGTTGCTCTGCATCGGTATCAATCGAACATGCCACATCTCCTATTCCCGCAGTTTCGCCTTCCTGCAGCAGAATTTTCAGTCTGCCTGCACTTTCGGCAATCAGGGGCAAAGTTGCCTTGTCAGTTTCAATTTCGCAAATCGTTTCATCAATTAGAACGTAGTCGCCGTCGGCTTTGAGCCAATTCCCGATTTCAACTTCAGTAATTGATTCGCCTGGACTCGGAATTTTAATTTCCACAATAGACATAGACAAAACCTTTAAATGGGTTAGTTAATAAATTTGATCTCGCATACAGTCTGAAATCCACCCTGCACTTAAATCATCAACCCGGAAATGGAAATAAGAACAATCCAGGGGGTAATTTTGGTGCGGGTTCATTCCTCAAAAGCCCTGTGCACCAGATTTTTCTGTTCTGCAGTGTGAACCTGTGGTATTCCGACCGCAGGAGAACTGTCCGCGTCACGTGCCACCAGATCCAGCACTTTCCCGGTTTCAGAGAATGTCCGCAAAACAAAGCTCCAGGCACCCATATTTTCCGGCTCTTCCTGCACCCAGCACCATTGCTTGGCCCCGGAATATCGTTTAAAAATTGAGAGCAACTGCTTTTTTGGAAATGGATAAAGCTGCTCTAAACGTACAATCGCAATGTCTTTGACATCACTGCTTTGCTGACATTCAAGTAAGTCATAAAATACTTTACCGCTGCAAAACAAAACCTTTCGGACAGAGGACGCATCCACAAAATCATCGTCGATTACTTCCAGAAAATGAGTTCCTTCGAGAAAATCATCAAGCAAACTCAAACACAATGGATGACGTAACAAACTTTTAGGTGTAAAAATTACCAGCGGTTTCCGAAACGGCAATGCCATTTGACGACGCAAAATATGAAAGATATTTGCAGGAGTGGTGCAGTTGACAATCTGCATATTATTTCCGGCACAAAGAGTCAGAAAACGCTCAATCCTGGCTGAAGAATGTTCCGGCCCCTGCCCCTCATGTCCGTGCGGCAACATGAGTACCACACCATTCATGCGGTGCCATTTTGTTTCAGAAGATGAAATAAACTGATCAATAATTATTTGCGCTCCATTTGCAAAATCACCAAACTGCGCCTCCCAAATTGTTAAAGAAGTTGGAGCAGCATAGGCATAACCGTATTCAAAACCCAGAACACCATATTCTGAAAGAAACGAATTGTAGACTTCAAATGGAGCCTGATCCTTGAAAAGATAATTCAAGGGAACGTGTTTTGTGTTGTCCTCAGAGGTGATAATTGCATGCCGATGCGCAAATGTTCCTCTTCCGCTGTCCTGGCCGCTTAAACGGACAGGCGTACCCTCTGTTACCAAAGTCGCAAAGGCCATGGTTTCAGCCATTCCCCAATCAAGCTGTTTTTTCTCTGTAACCATTTTCCGGCGGTTTTTATACAGCTTTTGGATTTTTGTAAAAAATTTCAAATCAGCACCGGGACTTCCGGATCTTGACAAGTCTGTCACCAGTTCGCTGATTTCTACAAATTTCTTTCTGGACACTCCTGTTTTTGGAGATTTTTCAAAATCCTTTTCTTCCGCTCTCCGGACTCCAGACCAGACGCCTTCCAGAAATGAAGTAACAGAGGCCGTTTCCTGTTGCTTCGATTCCTCCAAACGGTCGTTGAGGTACTGCTTGAATTCATCTTCCATTTGCGTTGTTTCTTTTTCCGTAAAACTTCCGGATTCCACCAGTTTCTTACTGTAAACTTCCCTGACCTTTGGATGCCTCGCAATCCGTCGATACAAATCGGGCTGTGTAAATCTTGGTTCATCTGCTTCATTGTGACCATGCCGCCGGTAACCCAAAATATCGACAAATACATCCCGATGGAATTCTTGACGAAACTCAAGTGCGAGTTTTGTAACATAGGCTACAGCCTCAATATCATCTGCATTAACGTGAAATACAGGTGAAAGAGTTGTTTTTGCCACATCCGTACAATAAGTGCTGGAACGTCCTTCCATAAAATCTGCAGTGAATCCAACCTGATTGTTAATCACCAAATGTACAGTTCCGCCAGTTTCGTATCCCGGAAGTTTCGACATTTGCAAAACTTCATAAATGATACCCTGGCCTGCCATTGAGTGATCTCCGTGAATGAGAATCGGCACCAGTTTTTTAACATTGCCCTCGTGATATTGATCTATTTTGGCCCGGGAAATTCCTTCCACAACCGGATTTACTGCTTCCAGGTGTGATGGATTTGGGGTCAGGCTCAGGTGCACTTTTTTTCCACTGCGCACTTTCTTGTCACTTGAATAGCCCATGTGGTATTTCACATCACCGGAAAATCCGTCGCTACCAAAGGCCTTTCCTTCAAATTCAGCAAAAATATCGCTGTAGGTTTTTCCTAAGATATTTGCCAGCACATTTAACCTGCCGCGATGTGCCATTCCAATCACAAACTCTTCCACACCAAGTTCAGCACCATACTCAAGTATCATATCAAGTGCAGGAATAATTGATTCTCCTCCTTCAAGTGAAAATCTTTTTTGTCCCACAAATTTAGTATGCAGAAAACTTTCAAAGGCCACTGCTTCATTCGTTTTACGTAAAAGCTCGATTTTCTCTTCACGAGAAAAATTTGGTGTGTTGCGGCAGGATTCCATTTTTTGCTCAAGCCAGTTTATAATCTCTATTGTCCTTACAAATTTGTATTCCACTCCGATGGAACCACAATATGTTTGTTCCAATAATTCGTAAATTTCACGCAAAGTTGCATTTCCAATTCCAACACGTGTACCCGCATGAAACTCCGTATCCATATCCGCTTCACTTAAGCCAAAACTTTCTAGGACTATTTCTCCCTCATGTATCCGCCGAGGACGTACAGGATTGGTGTTTGCGAACATGTGCCCGCGCTGGCGATAAGCTCCAATCAGGTTGCTGACTGCCATCTCTTTTTGAAACTGTTCTGGAACAACTTCTTCAGTATGATCAACAACCGGCTTAGCTTGGGCTTCCTGAGAAAAATCTGCCTTTGAAAATTCAAATCCTTCAAAAAAATTCCTCCACTCCTGATCTATAGAGTTGGGGTCCTGCTGATATTGCTGATAAAGCCCTTCAAATGCGCCAATATCTGCGTTATTTAAATATGAAAGTGGGTTCATGATAATTGTAAATAAATAAGTAATGCTGTTTTCATAAAAAGTCTCAAAACCGTGTCATTTCGAGCCAAGCAAGAAATCCTGTATAAGCGACCACACTGATATCATAAATATTTTCCACCGAGGTCGAAATGACAGTGAGGATTTCAGACTGTTTACGAGACAGTCAGTAATATCAAGTAATTTTATGCTTAATTTCATGTCAACTAAATCATTTTCTACGTACCGGTTTTTTACGACTTACTTTGGAACGCATAGTCCCTTTATTTGTATCTTTTCCTTTTTTACGGTCTTTAGAGCGTGACGAGAATTTTGTGGATTTCGGAGCTTTCGAGATATTGGAAATTCTTAACTGTTGTCCTGCGACCCAAACTTTTTTCAAGTCATTCAACACATCTTTTGGCATTCCATCCGGCAGATCAATTACGCTGTAATCATCATAAATATTGATCCGTCCGATGTACTGACTATCGAGTCCTGCCTCATTTGCAATGGCACCAACAATGTTGCCGGGTTTCACCTCGTGAATGTGACCCACTTCAAGACGGTAACGCACCATCCCCTCTTCCAGCGGCAGTTCCTTTCTGTGAGTACGAACGCGCTCTTTTCCCTGTCCTTTGCTTCGTTCTTTTCCTTTATCTGTTCCTTTATCCGTTCCTTTACCTCTACCTCGTTCTTTAACACGATTGGAATCGGATTTTTCCCAGTCAGAATCTGTTTTTTGTTTTGCCCGCTTCTGCAACAGGAATGGGGAGTTGCCTTGTAAAAGGAGTGCAAGAGCAGCAGCAATTTCCAGTGCTGGCACATTGTGTTCCTGTTGATACTGCTCAATCATTTGATAAAACAAACCCAGTTCTTCTGTTGCAAGAGTGTCGCTGATATCCTGTTTGAATTTAGCAATCCGCTTGTCATTGATCACTTCAGTGGAGGGAAGTTCCATCATTTCAATCTTTTGCCTGGTCGCACGTTCGATGGAATTCAACATCCTTTTTTCACGGGGTGCAACAAACAAAATAGCGTCACCTTCACGACCCGCACGTCCCGTTCGACCAATACGATGCACATAGGATTCCGTATCATGCGGAATATCATAATTCAGCACGTGGCTGATACGTTCTACATCCAGCCCTCGTGCAGCTACATCTGTGGCCACCAGAATATCCAGCTTTCCCTTCTTCAAATTTTCAATAGTACGTTCACGTTGACTTTGCTTGATATCTCCATTGAGCGCTGAGGAAGCATAACCGCGTGCTTCCAGCTTTGAAGACAACTCCACCGTAGCGGTTTTTGTTCGGACAAAAATAAGTATCGCCTCAAATGGTTCTGCTTCCAGGATACGCGTCAACGCATCCAGTTTATGCATCCCGCTCACTGGCCAGAAACGTTGACGGATCGTAGGGGCAGTGGTGGTTTTATCCTTAATGATAATTTCTACAGGGTCTTTCAAATATCGCGTGGCAATCCGTCTTATCTGATGCGGCATGGTGGCAGAAAAAAGGGCAATTTGTCTTTCCTTAGGTGTTTGCTCAAGAATCCACTCAACGTCATCAATAAATCCCATCCGCAGCATTTCATCTGCTTCATCCAGAACAAGTGTGCTGAGCTTATCAAGTTTCAAAGTACCGCGACGCATGTGATCCATCACGCGTCCTGGAGTTCCAACCACTACATGTGATCCACGCTTCAAACCTCGTATTTGCCCACTATATTCCTGACCACCATAAATCGGCAGCACATGAAAACTTTTCATCTGCGAAGCATATTTTTTAAAGGCTTCTGCGACCTGAATCGCCAACTCTCGGGTAGGCGCAAGGACCAGAACCTGCGGGTCTTTCTGCCGTAAATTTAAGTTGGAAAGCAAGGGCAGAGCAAAAGCCGCTGTTTTACCAGTACCGGTTTGTGCCTGTCCCAATACGTCTTTCTTTTCCAACAACAATGGAATAGTTTGCTCCTGAATGGGGGTGGGAGTTTCATAACCAACTTCGTCTAAAGATTTTTGGAGAGCAGGTTTAAGTTCGAATTCACTGAAAGAGGTAATCATTATTAATAATTTGGGTGTATTGAAAACAACTGATTTTACACGAGACGGCCTGCTGTAGAGTATGCTAAACCGTATTGTGTCTTCTAGACTTCTAACCTTAAATCATCTCATATTTGGACAACACATTAAAGAAGCAATGCTAAAATTACAAATATAAATCCGGTTCACAGTAAAAGTATTTCATATGTAATCCCGGACTTGATCCGGTATCAAGTTTTTCAAAAAGTTTGAGATCAAGTATTGAAGTTGTTCCTCTGGAATCCCGCATGCGTGGGATGACAATGGAGAAAAAACGAAAGCGGCAAAACAGTTATAGCAACTAAATCAACACAGTCATTTCGACCGAATGTATTGTCATCTTGAGCGTAGAGAGATCTATCAGATAACAGTGTTTAAGATTATCCAAGATTTCTCGCTTCGCTCAAAATGACACGGTTTCAGGACTTTTTAATACGGAATTATGCTTTGTAAAAGGAGAATCCCCTCAGGCGCAGGGAATTTGTGATAACAGAAACAGAACTGAGTGCCATTGCTGCTGCAGCCAGCATTGGATGCAAAGCCGGTCCGCCAAAAGGCACTAACAAACCAGCAGCAATCGGAATGCCGACTACATTGTAACCAAAGGCCCAAAAAAGATTTTGGCGAATGTTCCTCAAGGTCGCACGGCTGAGTCGCAATGCGTCAGCAACGTGCCGCAAATCATTTTTCATCAGCACCATGTCCGCCGTTTCCAGCGCCACATCGGTTCCGGATCCCATTGCAATGCCGACATCCGACTGGGCCAATGCCGGAGCATCGTTGATGCCGTCACCAATCATGCCCACGTGTCCGCCCCGTGCCTGATACTGCTTTACAATTTTGGATTTTTCTTCCGGAAGAACACCAGCATGAATTTTAGTGATTCCTGTTTTTTCAGCAACTGCTTCCGCAGAATTTTTTTGATCACCGGTGAGCATCACAACTTCCAAGCCTAATTGTTGAAATTTTCGGACCGCTTCAGCGCTTTCAGGTCTAGCTTCATCTGCCAGACATATCACACCTGCTAAGTTTCCATCAAGGGCAACAAAAATCGGAGTACTTCCGGAAGGAATTTGTTTTGCCAAAATTTCCGGAACCTCGGAGAAAATATTTTCACTTCGCATCAAAGCCGGATTTCCGACAAAAATTAAATTCCCATTGCAAATGGCTTTTACACCAAATCCAGATTTTGCTTCAAATGCAGTAATTTCCGGTAATGTAAGGTTCGCTTTCAAATTCTGTTTTTCCGCCTCAGCAACTACAGCTCGTCCCAAAGGATGCTCGGAACCTTGTTCTACTGCCGATGCTAATTTCAATAATTCGGTCTGGGCCTGTTTTTGATTTTTTGTATCAACTGTTATAATTTGCGTAACTTTCGGACGGCCTTCGGTCAGCGTTCCGGTTTTGTCCAGAATGAGGGTGTCGAGTCGATGTGCTGCTTCCAGAGCAGGAGCATTCCGGAACAAAATTCCATGCTGTGCGGCGGTTCCGGTTCCAACCATAATCGCAATCGGCGTGGCCAGTCCCAAAGCACAAGGACAGGCAATCACCAAAACGGCGACAGTGTAACCTAAAATTTCATTGGCGGATGCTCCGGAAAGCCACCACCCAACTCCGGTAAAGGCCGCAATTACCAAAACCACAGGAACGAAAACGCCTGCAACTTGATCGGCCAAACGTGCTACCGGTGCTTTGGCCAGTTGAGCGTTTTCCACCAGCCGGATTATGCGGGACAGTGTTGTTTCTCCTCCCACGCGCTGTACTCGAATCGTGAGCACTCCGTTGGTGTTGAGGGTTCCTCCGGTGACTTCAGATCCACTGGAACCGTGATCTCCAACAGTTTTTTCAACGGGAAGCGGCTCACCGGTGAGCATCGATTCGTCCACAAAACTTGAGCCTTCCACAACGATTCCATCTGCCGGCACAATACTTCCCGGACGAACACGCAGGACATCTCCGGGATGTACCAAATCAATTGAAATGCTTGATTCCTTTCCCTCATGCACCAGGACTGCTTCTTTGGGACGCAATTTCAACAACGAACTGATCGCTGCCGAAGCACGGCTGCGGCTTTTGGCTTCGAGCGATTTTCCCATCAAAATTAGTGCGATGATCACACCTGCTGTTTCAAAATAAAAACCTTCTGCGTTCAGTTGCGTTCCAAATAAATTCCACAAACTGAACCCAACCGCCGCAGCAGTTCCCATGGCTACGAGGGTATCCATGTTGGGGGTACGATGCAACAATGTGGAAATACCTTTGGTATAAAAATCACGTCCGGCCCAAAGCACAGGCAAAGTCAACAGCAATTGAATCAGCCCGTAGCGTTGGGGTTCCGTTTCCGGAGCAAACCAGTTGGGAAGTGAAAAACCTAACATCGGCCCCATGGCCAGCAAAACAAGCGGTACTGAAAATCCAAGCGCCAGCCACATTTTGCTGCGGAATTTCAAGTATTCCTCTTCCGACTGCTCGGATGGTTCCGGTGCATCCTCAGTATCCTTCAATCGCTGAGCCTCAAATCCTGCTTCTTCAACAGCGGATTCCATAACCGATGGATTAGCGATTTCCGGATTGTAATGAACTGCTGCCCGGTTCAGAGCAAAATTGACTTCCGCCAAATCCACACCATCTACGTTGCCCAGGGCTTTTTCCACTGAATTCACACAGCCGGCACAAGTCATCCCCTGAATATCCAAATTGATAATTTGTATCGCTTGTTCCATTTTTCCTCCAAAATTAAGGAATCTTTGCATGTTCGATTTTATAACAAAATCCAAAAGAACACATAAACCGGGTAGGGCTGCATTACACGGCGGCCTGAGGCGGAGACGTAGCAAGGCCCTATCGTTTCATCATTCTTTTATACCTTATAGGGGTATTATGTTCACGTCAAGCTAAAAATATAATTATTTTCCCCATTGAAACTTTTCCAGACTATGTGAAGGTAAAATTGTGTCTTTCAGCTTTATTTTTCTTTTCTTCACTTTTTGAGGGACCTCATCTTGCACGCAACGCTACTCATCACAAACTGCGATAAATCTTCCGCTCGCTATTTAAAAATTAAATGAACCTTCATTGATGGAGAACACCATTAAACTTATTTCTTCAAAAACAAAAACCACGACGCATCCAGTAAGCGGTGCGTCCCAGTTTTTCACTTCCTTTCTCATCCGAAGGTTTTTTTTGCTGCTCTGACGGGCAAATTATTAATGCCGGATTCATGTTAGTTCGGATGAACAAAGGTCTGTCATTTGCACTTCCCTGTAAAAAATTGCATGATGTAGTCACATCGTTTTCTCCTCAAAATAAATGTGTAATGAAAGACAGCAGTAATTCAATCTCTACCGCTCTAATTCCCACTATACCCCTGGATTATCAGGAATATCCAATTGAAGAAGTTCAGCGTCGTTCGCTGGAGTACTACGAAAATATGAAGCGGCGTCGAACGGTTCGCGATTTTTCCAGGCGTAAAGTACCTCTTGATATTATTGAAAATTGTTTACGTACCGCAGACACTGCCCCGAACGGAGCAAATCAACATCCATGGCAATTTGTCGTGGTTTCTGATCCGGAAATTAAGCTTCAAATCCGGGAGGCTGCGGAAAAGGAGGAGCAGGATTTTTACAAAAGCCGCGCAAGCAGAGAATGGCTCGAAGCTCTTGCACCACTGGGAACGGATGAAAACAAACCCTTTTTAGAAACTGCTCCTTATTTGATTGCCATTTTTGCCAAGGTATATGGTCTTGACGAAAAAGGGAAACGTGTCAAACACTATTATGTAAATGAGTCAGTGGGAATTGCCACAGGATTATTGATCAGCGCCATTCACCATTCAGGATTGGCGTCACTCACCCATACTCCAAGCCCAATGCGTTTCCTTAACCAAATCCTGGAGCGTCCGGAAAGGGAACGCCCCTTTTTATTACTGGTCGTAGGATATCCTGCAGCAGATGCCAGAGTTCCGGATATTCAGAGAAAATCTCTGCCGGAAATTTCTACATATTTTTGAGGGAAGATCAGCAGGAAAAAGCAACATGCAGAGATGAATCATCAACAATTTTCCAGGACACATGCTTCTGAAGGAAGTTCAATTTCAATAGTGGCATGATCAACTCCCATTTTCCGTGTCTGCTCGCGAATTTGGTTTTTGAGTTGAACCAGAGTCTCCTGATCAGGAATTTGACTAATCACCACATGCAAGCTGAGCACATGGTATTTACCATCCAGCGACCAGGCGTGTACGTCGTGTACATCTTCTACGTTATTCATTAAACGCAGTTCACTTTCAAGTGCGTCGAGGTCAAGGTCTTCCGGATTGGATTGCAAAAATATTCTGGCAACATGTCTCAAACTTCGGAAAACATTCCATAAAATAAAGAGCGTCACTCCCAGTGCCATCAATGGATCCAGCCAGGGAAAATCACCAAAGTGCATGGCAATACTGCCGATCAGCACAACCGTCCAGCCCAGCACATCTTCCATTAAATGCCAGTTGACCATTTTTGCATTCAGGGACTGACTTTTTTGATTGCGCCAAAAAGCAAAACCATTAAACGCAATTCCCAGCAATGCCAGCCAAAACATACCTGTTGCGTCAACAATCTGTGGTTCAAACAGGCGGGGGATGACATGTACAATAACCACAATCGAACCTGCCAGAAGGACCACTCCATTGATCAGCGCGGCCAAAAGTGATAAACGTCCATAACCATAGGAAAACCGCTGATCTCTTTCCTTCCCCGACGCTTTCTGTAAATACCACGCGAGTAACAACGCCAATGAATCACCTGCATCGTGCAAAGCATCCGCTAAAATAGCGACGCTGTTTGTCCATAATCCTCCCGCAATTTCAATCAGCGTGAAAATAAAATTTAGCAGAAACGCGCCGCCGAGTGCTTCAACATCTCCTGAATGATGATGACCATGTTCATGGTGATTTTTGACGTTTCCGCTTTCCATTTTTCTGTAGTTTTTTTATTATTATCGTCTACTTAAAAAGTATAACTATTAACAGCTGGTATAAAAAATATGTCTGAAAAACACGAATTTTCTCCATTGATTTTTTCTATCTTAAAGGTTCATTATTCTTCAGATTCTGGCAATAAAAACTCAACTCCAGCTGGTGGAAGAATAGCATGAAAACCCAAACCCCTCAAACAATTTATCTCAAAGATTACAGGCCTCCACAGTTTTTGATCGATACGGTGGATTTGCACATTGATTTAGTTGAAGAATGGACGACAGTAAAAGCAGAATTGAATTTCAGGCGAAATCCTGCTTCCGCTGAAAACAGTAAAACACTGGTACTCAATGGACATAAGATGGAACTTATGGCTGTCATTCTGGATAATGTGGAACTGACGCAGGATCAGTATCAAGTTGATGAATCTCAACTTACAATTAATGATGTTCCGGAAAAATTTGTACTGTCAACGGAGGTCCGGATACAACCGCAAAACAACACCGAGCTTGAGGGTCTTTACAAATCCAGCAAACTGTTCTGCACTCAATGCGAATCAGAAGGTTTCCGTAAAATAACATATTTCCTGGACCGTCCGGATGTCATGTCACTTTACAGCACGACCATTTCCGCCGATCCGCAGCTCTATCCGGTGATGCTTTCAAATGGAAATCTGCTCGACAGCGGAAAACTAACTGACGGCCGACACTGGGTAAAATGGGAAGATCCTTTCCCAAAACCGGCTTATCTTTTCGCGCTGGTCGCCGGAGATTTACTGCACATTGAGGACTCATTCCGGACATCTTCCGGACGTGAGGTGAAATTGCAAATATACGTTGAAGCGGAAAATATTGAATTTTGCGATCACGCCATGCGCTCGCTCAAAGAGTCGATGCGCTGGGATGAAGAACGTTTCGGGCGGGAGTATGACCTTGATTTGTTCATGATTGTAGCAGTCAATGATTTCAATATGGGAGCCATGGAAAACAAAGGGCTCAATATTTTTAATTCCAAGCTGATCCTTGCTTCTCAGGAAACTGCGACTGACACAGATTTCTACAATATCCAGGGTGTGGTTGGACACGAATATTTTCACAACTGGTCTGGAAATCGTGTCACCTGCCGTGACTGGTTTCAACTGAGCCTCAAGGAAGGTTTCACCGTTTTCCGTGATCAGGAATTTTCCTCAGACCTGAATTCCAGAGCAGTGCAGCGTATCGCAGACGCGGACCGCCTGCGTGTGCATCAGTTTCCTGAAGACGCCGGACCGATGAGTCATCCGATACGTCCTGATTCTTACATGGAAATCAATAACTTCTACACCATGACAGTTTATGAAAAAGGTGCCGAGGTTGTGCGTATGATCTATACTCTGCTGGGTAGAGAAAATTTTCGCAAAGGCACTGATCTTTATTTTGATCGACACGATGGACAAGCCGTGACCTGTGACAATTTTGTCGCAGCAATGGAAGATGCAAACGGAGTTGATTTACAGCAATTCAGGCGCTGGTACGGTCAGTCAGGCACACCGGAACTCCACATCCGCGGCTCACATGATCCGGAGGCAAAAACATATTCCCTGACAGTTAGACAATCCTGCCCTGACACTGCCGGACAAAAAGGATTCGGCGCTGAGAAATCCAAGAATGACGTGCATGAAAAACAAACAGCACCGGTTGAAATTCAAAACTCAAAACAGAATGCTCATCACTCTTCCCAAAAACAACCGTTTCACATTCCTTTAGCGTTGGGTTTGCTTGCAGCAGACGGTGACACTCTGCCGTTAAAATTAACAGGCTGTACTGCTGAAAAAAATCAGGACACAATCATCCTGGAACTCCGCAAGCAAAGTGAAACTTTTGTCTTTGAGAACATTCCCGCAGCGCCAGTTCCATCACTTTTGAGGGGATTTTCTGCACCGGTAAAGCTGCTTTTTGATTACAGCATTGCTGACCTAGCCTTTTTACTGGCCAATGACACTGACGAATTTAACCGCTGGGAAGCAGGTCAGCAACTGATGATCCGAATTTCACTGGAACAAATACAGCGTTTTCAAAATCATGAGCCATTTAACCTACCCTCGGAATTGGAAAATGCTTTCCGGAGTCTCCTGAACCAAACTCAGGAGGGCGATTCCGCACTTTTGGCGCTGGCATTAAGTTTTCCAAATGAACCATATTTGGGTGAGTTAATGGACGTAATTGATGTGGACGCAATTCATGAAACACGTACATTTCTACGCAAAGAACTGGCACAAAAACTACAGCCTGAATTTGAAATAACTTATCTGGAATTTCAGGAAGAAAGCGCATTCAAAATCGATCAACAATCGATGGGAAGGCGTAGTTTGAAAAATGTCTGTCTCAGTTATTTATCAGAATTGGGAAGTTTGGATATCCGCAAATTGACACAAACTCAATTCCGTAAAAATGAAAATATGACTGACGTTGCAGGCGCGCTTGGAGTGCTGACTCATCTGGATTGTCCGGAACGTGAAACGTCTTTTAGCGAGTTTGAAAACAGGTGGCGAAAAAACACGGTAGTGATGGACAAGTGGTTTGCTTTGCAGGCAATTTCATGTCTGCCAAAAACACTGGATCATGTGCGAAAATTGACGAGCCACTCTGCATATGAAAAAAATAATCCTAATAAAATCCGGGCGTTGATCAGCACGTTTTCACGCTTTAATCAGTTGAGATTCCATGCCGCGGACGGTTCCGGTTATGAGTTTATTGCAGAACAGGTTTTGAGGCTCGACCCACTGAATCCACAAATTGCAGCAAGGCTGGTAAGTGTTTTCAATAACTGGAAAAAATTTACTGAAACACATAAAACAAAAATGAACTATCAACTTCAGAAAATTGTTAAAACACCAAAACTTTCCGGAGACGTTTTTGAAATTGTCTCAAAAGCTTTGGGTTAAACTTCATCAACGCTAACAAAAGCTGGTTTTATGGATCCTAAATTATTTAAATTTAACACATTAAGTTTACACGCAGGACAGCGTCCTGATGCGGAAACGGGCTCGAGGGCCGTACCAATTTATCAGACTACCTCTTACGTTTTTCAGGACAGTGACCACGCGGCGGCGTTGTTCAACCTGGAGCAGGGTGGACACATTTACAGTCGTATTTCAAATCCAACAGTCGCGGTGCTGGAAGAACGAATCGCGGCCCTTGAGGGCGGAACCGGCGCAGTGGCTACTGCTTCAGGACAAAGTGCTCTATTTGCAACGATTATGACGCTGATGGGACAAGGCAATCACATAGTTGCTTCAGCTTCACTTTATGGAGGAAGCGTCAATTTGTTCCAGCACACACTGCCGCGTTTCGGCATTGAAACCACTTTTGTCAATCCCCGTAAACCGGAAGAATTCCACAAGGCAATCCGACCGGAAACACGCCTGGTATTTGGTGAAATCATCGGCAATCCGGGACTGGAAATTCTGGATGTTCCTGCGGTCGCGAAGATAGCACATAAAGCTGGTTTGCCCTTGTTGATTGATGCGACATTCAACACACCGTATTTGTGCCGAGCTCTTGAATTGGGAGCAGATTTGGTTTCACACTCGGTTACCAAGTGGATGGGCGGACACGGAGTTGCGTTAGGAGGAGTGGTGGTTGAAGGTGGACGTTTTGACTGGGAAACTGACGGAAAATTTCCGACGCTTACTGAACCATATGCCGGTTATCACGGGATAAATTTCTTCGAAGAATTCGGACCACAGGCTTTTTCGATGCGTATGCGTTCAGAAGCAATGCGGGATTTCGGCCCTGCGATGAGTCCACAAAACGCTTTTTATCTCTTGCAGGGTTTGGAAACTCTGCCGATCCGTATGGAACGTCACATCAGCAACACCAAAATATTGCTGGAGTTTTTACAGTCAAGTGAAGAAGTCGCCTGGGTGACGCATCCGGATTTGCCGGATCATCCGGATCATGAACTGGCTTCACGGATTCTACCTAAAGGAGCAGGATCAATTGTTGTTTTTGGAGTAAAAGGAGGACGGGAAGCAGGTGCCGCTTTTATTAATTCCGTGCAGTTGGCTTCACACTTGGCAAATGTAGGAGACGCAAAAACGCTCGTGATTCATCCGGCCAGTACGACTCATGCACAAATGGACTCGGACACAATGAAACAGGCCGGCTTGACCGAAGACATGATTCGGCTTTCGGTCGGACTGGAAGACGCGGATGATTTGATTAATGATTTAAAACAAGCCTTGCGTAAGGCCGCAAAAGCAACAGGAGTAGCAAAATGAAGCTCAATGTGATCAACAGTTCTCCAGGCGAAAATAATACAATTTTTGCTGCTACCGGAGGAAGAGTACTTAACCCGGAACTTCCACTCGTCATTTTCATGCATGGAGGAGGAATGGATCACACAGTCTGGAATTTACATACACGCTATTTCGCTTTTCACGGTTATTCAGTCCTGGCATTTGATTTTCCAGGACACGGACGTTCAGACGGTTCATTTCTGGATAGCATTGAACAAATGGCGGACTGGATTCCAGAGTTAATGAATGCTTTGGGACTGGAAGAACCGTATCATACTGCTTCCTTAGTGGGACACTCGATGGGAGCCCTTGCGGCTTTGGAATGCACATCCCGTTATCCTGAAAGAGTGCGCTCATTATGTTTGATGGGTCCTTCGGCAAAAATGCCGGTGCATCCGGATTTACTTGAAGCGGCCCGCAAAGACGACCCGCTGGCTTATGATTTGGTTACCTCCTGGGGACACGGACCAGCCGGACATCTGGGAAGGACACCGGTTCCTGGTTTGTCACTTATTGGCGGAGGGCGTGCTTTGCTGAGTTCTGCACCAAAAGGAGCTTTGGGCAATGATTTGGAAGCCTGCAATGTTTACCAAAACGGAATGAATGCGGCAAAAAATATATGCTGCCCCACGTTGTGCATAATTGGAAGTGATGACAAAATGACTCCGGCCCGTAACGGGATGGAACTCGCTTCAACAATTCCGGAAGCAAAAACTGAAATCATCCAGAACTGTGGACACATGATGCTGCTGGAAGATTCAAATGCATCTTTGAAGGCCCTTAAGGGACATTTAAACAGTTTTGAAAGCTGATCTCAGCACCTGTTTCAGAGGTCTATCTCAGACCCGTTCAATCAGCATAGCAATTCCCTGTCCGACACCGATACACATTGTGCAAAGCGCATAACGTTCTCTGCGCAACTGCAGTTCTTTCACGGCGGTCAAAGCCAAACGGGCGCCACTCATACCGAGCGGATGTCCCATCGCAATTGCTCCTCCATTTGGATTTACACGCGGATCGTCATCAGCCAAATCCAAAGCACGCGTTACAGCTAAAGCTTGCGCTGCAAATGCTTCATTGAGTTCGATTATTCCGATTTTGTCCAGTGAAACTCCGGTCAATTCGAGCAGTTTTTGCGTTGCCGGAACAGGACCATAACCCATAATTCTGGGTTCAACACCTGCTGTGGCCATTCCTACGACTCTCGCAACAGGAGAAAGCTTTTGTTTTGTTGCCATCGTTTCTGATGCAATGATCAAAGCTGCTGCGCCATCATTAACTCCGGAAGCATTTCCCGCAGTGATGCAACCGTTTTCACGAAAGGGTGTGGTCAATTTTCCGAATTTTTCCAGCTTTGTTTCCGGACGTGGATGTTCATCCTGATCAACGATCAACGGCTCACCTTTGCGCTGCGGAATACTTACCGGTACAATTTCCTCTCCAAGCCGTCCTGATTCCATTGCCTGTCCGGCTTTTTGCTGAGAACGCCAGGCAAAAGCATCTTGATCCTCTCTTGAAATATTAAATTCTGCAGCCAAATTTTCCGCAGTTTCAGGCATTGAATCAGTTCCATATTGTTCGAGCATCAGTTTATTGACAAAGCGCCAGCCGATAGTTGTGTCAAAAGTCTCAGCATTTCGTGAAAATGCGGATGTTGCTTTTCCCATCACAAAAGGAGCCCGGCTCATGCTTTCAACTCCGCCGGCAATGACCAGATTTTGTTCTCCGGATTTGATTGCTCTTGCGGCAATCCCCACTGCGTCAAGCCCGGAACCACAAAGACGGTTTACGGTTGCTCCTGGAACAGTTTGCGGCAATCCGGAAAGTAAAGCTGCCATCCTGGCCACGTTGCGGTTATCCTCTCCGGCCTGATTTGCACAGCCCAGAATTACATCATTCACTGTTTCCCAATCCACTCCGGAATTTCTTTCCATCAATGTTTTTATTGGAATTGCCGCCAAATCATCAGTTCTCACTCCAGCTAAAGCACCACCGTATCGTCCAATCGGGGTCCGGATTCCATCACATATAAAAGCTTCTTCCATTTTGATTTTTTAATTGTTGATTTTGTTTTTAGTTAGGGCTCACTGAAAAAGATTTTTCTTTTGTCATCCCGGACTTGATCCGGGATCCAGATCTCCGTTCAGCTTGAATACAAGATTTGAAGAAATTACCCCGGATTCCGAATCTACGCTTCACTTCGCCCCGAATGACAATAGTTAAGTGGCGAAAGCATTGTTAATTATGCTTTGCCTTTTGCTGCAGCCAGGAAGAGACCTGATAACGTTCTCCATAAAACTTACGTAAATTATCAAGGGTTTCCACCACCGAAAATAAGCCCCATTGCTCGGCCCACTCCAAAGGTCCCTGCGGATAATTAACTCCTTTCCTCATGGCCAGATTAACTCCTGCGGCATCGGAGACTTCTTCCTGGACGAGCAAAGAAGCTTCGTTGGACAACATGGCAACAGTACGTGTCAGAACCATTCCGGGAATATCTTTCAATACAGATACCAGTTTGCCCAAAGACTGAAAAAGACCCACTGCTTCCTGTAAAGCGTTTGCTGAACACTGTGAAGCCGGAGCAAGCGCAATCCGCGGGGACTGAAAATAATCCAAACATAAATCCAGTGAAATCACGTTTTCTTCCAAATCAAGAGATTGCTCAGTTGAGCTTTTTCCATTTGAAATCATGACTGCCGCACCTGCAGGTAGGCGAATAATTCCATTTCCGGAAATGCTTTTTGTCTTTAAAGAACCTCCTTCAATCAATTTTAGTAAAGACTGGGGCAGCTTTTCAGGGCCTTCAATAATGAGAGAAGCAGGAGCAGGAGATTCCGGAGCATTTTTTGGGGCCTGCATTTCCACATCCACTCCATATTCAAAAAATCCCTGTCCTGATTTCCGTCCTAAACGTCCGGAATCCACCAACTCTTTTTGCAGCACAGAGGGGGCAAAACGAGGATGACGCTGATAACTTTCCCAAATTTGACAGGTCACCGCATAATTCACATCCAGGCCAATCAAATCCATCAGTTCAAAAGGTCCCATCCTGAAACCACCGCATTCACGCATTATGGCATCACAGGTTGCCGCATCAGTTCCACCTTCTTTGAGAATAGCCAGAGCTTCACTGTAAAAAGGGCGGGCTGCGCGGTTGACAATGAATCCCGGACTGGAGCAGACATGTACCGGGCTTTTCCCCCAATGCTCAGCGAGTGAGAAAACCATATCTGCAACCTCTGAATCCGTTTCAGTGGATTGCACAACTTCCACCAGCGCCATTACCGGAGCAGGATTAAAAAAGTGCATGCCGACCAGACGTTCCGGACGCTTCAGCACACTGCCCATTTCGTTTAAATCAATCGATGAAGTATTGGTCGCCAAAATTGCATCTTCTTCCAGCAATGATTCCAGTTGGGAAAAAACGTCCTGTTTAATAAGCAAATCCTCAATAATCGCTTCAATCGCCAGTTTGGCCTTAGCAAGTTCTTCAAAAGTTTGTACCGGCTTTATGTTTGCCAGGATTTGAGTTCTTTTTTTGTCCGTAATTTTTTCTTTATTTACTGAGCGTTCGAGTCTCCCGGCAATGTTTTCAATTGCACTTTGTGTTTGTTCCTGAGAGACGTCATAAAGCAACACTGGATGTCCAGCCGTTCCCGCAATCTGGGCAATTCCCTCACCCATCGTTCCTGCACCAAGCACGGCGATGGTATAATTGTTTGCTTCAATTTGCATTTGATTTTTATTTATGACGGGATAGAATGGAAGTTAGAAAGTATAAACAGATTTAACGTCGGGTTATTTTAGCCGATCAAACAAACTCATGCAATTTGAAAAACAATTCGACGTTCTTTCTTAAAAGAGCTTGAAAAACAGATAATTTTCCATTAGAGTCCCGGTAGAAGGCCGTCGCTAAAAAGTAATATTTTCAGCATAACAAATCAAAGGAATTACATGAAACCTCAGATACGCAGAATTGTCATCCAAGTTGAAGAAATACATCAGGAAATTGGCCGTACGATTGATCCACCGGCACGAAAAGTCACAGTTGCTGCAGTAATCAATAATCCGTATGCAGGTAAATATGTTGATGATTTGGAACCGCTTTACGATTTAGGTGCGGAAACAGGTGGACTGCTGGCTAAAAAAGGAGTTACTGCACTAGGCGTAAAACCTTCCGAAATTGTCAGTTACGGCAAAGGTGCAATAGTCGGACTGGACGGAGAAATCGAACATGCCGCAGCCATTTTACATCCTCGTTTTGGTAAACCGGTACGTGCTGCAGTTGAAAAAGGTGATGATATAATTCCTTCTACTAAAAAAATGGGCGGCCCAGGATCGGTTTTGGTAATGCCGTTGACCAACAAAGACAGCATCTGGAGTTTTGATCATATGGATGCCACCGAAATCAGTCTTGCGGATGCACCCAGGGCAGATGAAATAGTGGTGGCAGTCGCTCTTGCTGACAGCGGGCGTCCACTCGCTAGAACCGGAACATAACAAATATAAATGGATAAAGAAAATGTTTAAAGCAATGATTTTACTCAAGCGCAAAGAAGAATATACTCAGCGCGAATTCCGAAACTGGTGGCTCGGTGAACATGCACAACTTGCCATTCAACTGCCTGGATTACGCAAATTGTGTTTCAATCCCACCGATAACGAAGAGGCTATGTATGACGGAGTGGCAGAGCTCTGGTTTGACTCAGAAGCAGATTTTACGGAGGCCTATCAAACTGAACTCGGCAAAGCAGTTGCTGCTGATTCTTTGGCACATGTCGGACGCAGGGACCGTTTATTTGTGGATGAAAACATACTGTTAGACGATTAAAATTTCGCAAACAATTTTTTTCAGTCTTATGCCAATTCTAATAGTCTAAACTATTTTTGTTGTTTTAATTACTTCACCATGATATGTTACGTTCAGTATTGAACTTTTAAAATTATTAATAATTATCTGGAGGATTGATCTATGAAACAAATAAAAAAAGTCGCAGCATTAACAGTTTTGTTGTCATTTTGTTTTTTTGTCAGCTCATCTTTTGCTGACTCGGAGGGTATAATCAAGTACCGCAAAAACGTGATGAAGTCATCCGGGAGTCATATGGGAGCGATTGTGGACATTTTGAAAAACGATTTGCCTCTGCAAGCCCACATTCTTGACCATGCGCGGTCGATAAATCAAAACAGCAAAATGATACTGGAAATGTTTCCAATAGGTTCCGGACTCGGAGACACCAAAGCAAAACCGGCAATCTGGGAAAACTGGTCAAAATATGAATCCGCAGTAAATGCTTTTGTGCGTGAAAGTTCTAAACTGGTCAAAGTCGCAGAAAGCGGCGATATGAAAGCTTTAGCAAAACAATTCCGTGCAACAGGTAAAACGTGTGGTGGCTGTCACAAAAATTTCCGCGAAAGAGAATAAGGAAATCAGATGAAACTTTCCCAATTTTTAGTTTTGATTATTCTCTTGTTCCAGTTGAATTCCGGAATGGCATTAGGGAATCCGGATTCTTCAGATTCAGACAGCAATGACGATTCCAAGCCCGTGAACGAGGCTTATCAAAATGCTTATTATGAGGTTAAAAGTGGAAACTTCCAGGTTGCCATCAAATATTTAAAGCAGGCCGCCAAAAGCTCCACAAATAAAGCGGATATCTATAATTTGATGGGATACAGTCACCGAAAACTGGATCTGCTGGAAGAGGCCTTTTTCTATTACCAGAAGGCACTGAAACTGGATCCGCGTCATCAAGGTGCGAATGAATACATTGGTGAACTCTATTTGCGAACCAATAACCTCAAAAAAGCCGAGGAGCATTTGGAAGTCCTTGATGATGTATGTTTATTCGGTTGCGACGAGTATGACGATCTCAAAGATGCCATCGAAAAGTACAAAAAAAGCATGTAGAAATTGTTGGTGGAAGCCGCAGACATTCCGGGGGAAATACTTAGTGAACAGCCGCCGATTGTGTGCTTTAGTATGTTGGTATTTGTTGATTCTCTGCAGCCCACTTGAAGCCGCTGAGGAAAGTCCTGTTAATTTAGCACCAAACATTTCTGCCGGCAAATATCTTTTTCAAGCCGCCGGAGGCTGCAGTTGCCATACTGACACAAAAAACAACAGTGCTTTTCTTGCCGGAGGCCGACCGATTGAAACGCCTTTCGGAACCTTTTACGGAACAAACATCACCCCCGATCCTGAAACTGGCATTGGAAACTGGAGTGATGAGGATTTTATCCGGGCCATGACGCAGGGCTTGAGTCCTGAAGGAAATCACTATTTCCCGGTGTTCCCTTACACTTCTTTCCAGCGGATTAGCCGCAAGGATTTGCTGGCCCTCAAAGCCTACCTTTTTTCATTACCTCCCGTTCGTCAAAATAATCTGCCTCACGACCTGATTCTGCCTTTTGGTGAGCAATACGCGATGATGTTTTGGAAAAACTTTGTCTGGTCTCCAGAACCCTTTATTTCAAATCCGGAACGAACAGAAAGTTGGAATCGCGGAGAGTATCTTGCTCAAGCACTTGCCCATTGCGGAGAATGTCATACTCCGCGAAATCTGCTGGGTGCGCTTAAACCGGAAATGCACTTTGCCGGATCAAAAGAAGGTCCGGAAGGTGAACTTGCGCCGAATATCACTCCGGACAAAGAAACAGGAATCGGCAGCTGGAACAAGGTTGATATCAGCTATTTTTTACAAAACGGAATGAAACCCGACGGTGACGATGTACAGGGTTTGATGGGAGAAGTTATTGAGCTGGGCTACCAGCATCTGCTGGAAGAAGATTTGGACGCGCTGGCCGAATATCTGCTTTCACTTACTCCAATTTCAAATGAACTGCGGCCGGATTCAGCAGAAAATTCTGAAACTGAGGAATACTAATTTCACTATACTTTTGCTTTTCGTATTCGCCAGTGGTTCCAGGATTTGGTAAAATACGGTCTTAGCTTGATTCTGTCGACTACAAGTTTAGTTCACTGGAACAGCTGACTGAACCATAGGAACAAAACACACAGCAGTCTCCGGGTTTTGCTGCAAAATCTTTGCTGCATAACCTGCAGCGGTGCATCCGGATTCAAGTATCCGGAGGAACAATTTCCTCTGAGGCGCGTCGGCAAAGCGGGCAGGAAAGAATTGAAGTTAGGTTTTCAAATCCACTTGGTCGAGCTAATGAGTTTTCATTCATTTTTAGTTTGTGAAAAAGTTTTTTTCTTGCATCCCTGACTTGATTCGTGACCCAGATTCCAGATCAGGTTAAATACAAAAATTGAAACGATTCCCCTGGATTCCGGAAAAACCCTTGCAGTTGACATCTTTAATCGAACAATTTCTTAATGACATTAGGTCTTAAATAAACTCAACAAAACAAGTCTAAAATCAAACAGTTCTTTGGAATAGAGTTTGATTCAACTGACTTCACTTCCAAAACTTCTGCACCATATCCTGACTTAGTGATTTCCGCTACAATCTGTTCCGGATTCGTCATTTGGGGATTGTACCAGACGAATGCTTCCGTGAAGCTGATTTTAGATGCGGTTACGCCTTCCAGACCTGAAAGGGACGATTTAACAATCGCTACTCAACCACCTCAGGAGAGTCCGCTCAAGCTCAAAGCCACCTGTTCAAGTGGTCGAGATTCCTTTTGAGACAAAACGGGAGTCGACAGCAACAGCAAAACAACTCCAAAAACTAATCCGATTTTTCGCATTATCCTCCTTCACAGTGAAACAAGAAAAAAATCCACATAAGTCACCAGACTCATGAGAACAGTTGAAAAAACAAGTCCCGCTATATTCCAGCGTTTACCCTGCATCCGACAAGCTTGGGCGTCACAGACTTTCCTGCGGCGGAAGTAGAGCCAATAGGCCGTCACCAGCCCGAGCAGTCCCAGCGGATACAGAATAATTCGGTACTGCATCGTAACCATCATGAATCCTCCACTGCCCAATCCGAGCAAAACTATCGTCATCGGCAGCACGCAGCAAATCGAGGCGCCAAATGATGTTCCCACTCCGATTAGCCCCGGTTTCAAATCCTCAATTTGCATGATACCTCCTTCAGTTTTTAAGTGTTCCCTTTTCCGGAATCAGGGATAGAAATGGGTGGTCAGTCAGTGAATAAAACACTGTCTGTCCCTGCTTGACTGATTTTGCAATTCGATGAGCCTTCAATTTTGCCAAATGCTGAGATATAGCCGCAGCAGTCACACCGAAAATATCTTTCAAATCGCAAACACAGACAGCCTCCTTTTCACGTAAAATGTTAATGATTTTCAGGCGAATCGGATTTGAAATTAAATTGTAGAATTCAGCCTGCTCCTCCATATCCGGATGGAAAGAATATTGGTCCTGAAATTTTTGAAGTTCTTTTTCCGACAAAGTAGGTCCTACACAACGCATTTTATAGCTCCGCTTTGGGTGAGACGGGTCGTTCGCAATCCTGTTTTTCCTGCTGATTACGGTAAATTCCGTAGACAGTGATTACTACAAAAAAAGCAAGTAATGGAAACAACACATAATCGAGATAACTGATAATGGCTACGGCCCCGAGACCCGTCAATCCAATCACTAAAATGGGCGTAAAACAACACAGGGCAGTCAGAACTGTTCCTATTCCTCCATAGAATGTAGTTTTGTTTTTCAACTTTTACCTATAATAGTATTTAAGCATATACTAAAATATATAATCTTAGAATAATAATCAAGAAGTACTTAAGCATATTCTTATGTATTTGTTGAGAAAGTTTGAAAAAGGAGTAATTTATCAGACTTCAGTCTGAAGGCAAATATTGTAAGACTGCATCCAGCGTTTGTATTTCAAGAACCGGAGTTCCTGGAAGACGCTCCGGTGCTTGTCCGAAACGATTGACCCAGACTGCCTGAAACCCAAATGTGGCAGCTCCGGAGACATCCCAGGCGTTTGAGGAAAAGAACAGTATTTCTTCCGGAGTAGATCCAAGTTGATCAACGGCCATTTGATAAACTTGCGGTGCAGGTTTAAAAACCCCAATAGTGTCCACCGAAAAAATTGAATCCAATACATTTTCTAAACGGCTGTTGCTGACACCGGCTTCCAACATTTTTGGGGCTCCATTGGAAAGTATGGCAGTCCCCAGTTCCAGTTCCTTTAAATTACGCAGAGTTTCCGGAACTTCCGGATAACAGGCCAATTCGTGGTATGCATTCAGGAGATCCCGGCGCAGACTGTGATCGTCAATGCCGTTAGAATCAAGAGCATAATCCAGAGCGTCCTGAGTAACCTGCCAGAAATCAACATAGCGTTTCATCAGACTGCGCAGCCAGGTATACTCCAATTGTTTGGTACGCCACAATGCCGATACGGCTTGTGCTTTTTCACCTAGTCGGGATTGATGACGAGACGCCGCGGAGTGAACATCAAAGAGGGTGCCGTAGGCATCAAACACTGCATGTTGAACTGGTTTTAAATTAATTTCATTCATGATTATTTTTTAAGTAAAATGCCGATACTTATCGGAAACATAATACGGTCAGTCTTTCGGCGGTGCAAGCCCTAATTACTGTTGCGGAAGATTTGTGTTTCAGGATGAAAAGCATACTAGGCGAACCAGAAAGCATTTATGCTCGGCAGGACATTGCCTTTGGCATCACGTATGACGCCATTTCGTGTTTCAAGGTTAAATTCCAGAATAATTTGTTTACCTCCCAGCACGTCTTCCAGTGGTGACTTTTGTTGAAATAATTCTACAAAAGGATAGGCTTTGAAGTTTTCATTGATTTCTATTCCAATCACGCGCTCTTTAGGGTGGTACTGACTACTGCGGAAAGACAGCGGGAAATAAATGTCTCCATTTTGGTCATAGTCACCATAGGGAGAGCGTCCATAATCGCGTCTGAAACCGGTGTCACGGGAGAGAATTTTTGTCTGCGGATGTAGTTTTTTCCAGTCCGCCCATGTTGTATGTTCGATGGGCTCAGGAACCAGGCGTTCTCCTTTACGGGGGCCGCTGACTGCTTGCCCCATTACTTGAGACCAGAGGGATTTGCTCTTCCGGTCATAAAGCAGGAGGTCGCTGTTATACAGCAAGCCGGAAACACCAAGCGTAGTAAACGCACCGTCAAAATCCCGGCGAAAAGCCATACCGGTTCCACAGAGGGGGCAAAATGTGATTGAAACAGGAACTCCCCCGACAGTGTCGTTGACAATCTCGTGCCAGTTTAAAATGGCCAGCGGATAGACCCGGATATCTCCTTCGATATCCAGGCCAATGATCCGGCTGTCTGGAAACAGCCAATCTGCCTCTGCGGCTAAAATAAATTTAGGGGAATCAATAGAAGGAATACCATCACGCGGCGGCCCGCCGCCCAGTATCTCTTCCAGAGGGATCAAGCGATCTTCAATTGAAAATCCCTTGCGCTGGGCCGATTCTGAATGTTCCAGACTGATGAAGAGGGGCAATGCCCCTACTAAAAACAAAGCCAGTAGTACGAAGACTACTGCCTTCCCAATGTTCATGCTTGCTTGAGTTCCGCTTGCACCTTTTGCTGGAGAACATTGCCTACTTGACCCAAACCGTTCCTGGATGGATTTGCGGCATGTGGATCAATGTAATTCAAGTCCTCTTCGTTCATATCACTCCTGAGCAAAATTTCCTGGCAAGGGTCGTCGATTTTGGTAATTTCCCCACCGTGATCTAAGAACCGTTCCATAGCAGACTGAACATCTTCATGGCTAACGTAGGATGTCACTACCTTTGTCTTGCTTTCCATAGCATCTCCTTTATTAACTTGGAAGTGAAAGAAATGCAACGGTCTACTTAATTTGACGAGTTTCCGGAGAAAATCTTACAACTGTTCCAAAAACTAAACGGACTGTCGAAATTAAACCGCTACATTTAGTACAAAAAAGGTAATGCAAGAATCGTGAAGAATAAATTAAATTAAATTATGAAAAATATCTATTCAACCAAGTCCGGGAATCTAAAAACTATATTTGAGTCAGACGGCACAAGTTAAATATATGTTGTTTTATCAGTGAACTATGTAGTTGTGGAGGAAATAGATTCGTTGATATTTTGACTTTACTGCAGATCTAAATTTCCCTGCTCTGTCTCAAAATTGCTGTTTTTTGACTTTAACAAAAATGAAGTTTCGGAGCACAAAAAAAGAGCGTCCAGAAATATTTACCTACTTTACGGCTATTCACCAAAATATTCCGACCAGCGTTCCGGAGCTTCTTCGCCAAACAGAATTTCGCAGGCATCTTTGATTCCTTGCGATTGTTTGAGGTCTTCGTGTCGGGCTACCAAAGCAAGTTTTGAGCGGCGTCGCAAAAAATCTTCCAGAGTCACAATCATTTCCCGTCGAGTAGCCTGGGTCAATTCGCAGCGGATGTAATCGGTTCCTTCAATCAATGGTTCTACCATGTCCGGATTCTCCCGGATGTTTTCCAGGAGTCCGATGGCTTGCGCTCCGTAGCGCCTCCAAAGACGTTTTGACAACACTTCCGAGGCTCCAGCAGAGGTCAATTCATCCAGCCCCATTAAATGTACTTGATGAAGATACTCATCTCTAATGGCTTCATGAGGTTCTCCGTACCACTTTCGTTTTGGATAAGGAAGATGAGTTCCTAATTGTTGAACGACCTCGCATATTTCTTCACCAACATTGAGGCAGTCCGTAAGTTTACCTCCAAAAATACTGATGTGTTTTCGCTCCCAATCTACATCAACTGCGTGTTTGCGAGAGAGCTTCATCCATTCTTCATTCTTGTTATTAGCCTCACCTGTTTTTATAACCAGGGGACGTACACCACAGCGTTCGGAAATAATATCTACTTCAGTCAGTGGTTTGGCTAGATTCAGACGTTTGTTAATGTTGTCCAGAACAAAATGCCGATCTTCCGTAGTAACTTCTGTTTCCGGAGTGGAAACACGAGTATCGGTTGTTCCAACCATCGTGCGGTTTCCCATCGGAATGGCAAAAAATAAACGACCGTCATCCGCAAAAAAAGTCAGTACCCTTTTATTATTTGTAATTTGTGGAACGATTAAATGAATGCCTTTGGAAAATACATGACGATGTTCGGTAGTCAGTTCAGAAATCTTATTTTGTTGATCAACATAAGGTCCGCACGCATTGATAATGACAGCGCTCTGAACTTCATATGTTTTTCCATTTCTAGTATTCCGGAGTTGTGTTTGCCATTCACCTTGCGTATTACAGTTGCTGCCCAATGATTCCATGTAATTGACTGCGGTGCAGTTATAGTTAATAGCAGAACGTATAAAATTGAAAACAAAGCGTGCGTCATTGTCGTAGAGAAACGCATCAGAATATTCAAAGCCGCCGATACTGTGATCGGTGTTGACCGTGGACTCGTCGTCATTGATTTGTTGCGGAGTCAAAAAACGTGGGGAACTTGTAAAAAAATTACCTATTGCCCAATAAAGCAAGGCTCCGCAATAAAGCAAAAATGGTGAAAAACGGAATCCTTTGTCCAGATTGGTAAAAAATCGAATCTCCCGGATGGACGAAGGGTAAGAACGGAGAAGATGGTTGCGTGACATGCAGAGTTGTCGCACCAAGGGAAATTCGTAAGTTTCCATATATTTGATACCACCCCAGACGAGATTAGAGGAATTTTGGCTGGTGAAACCGGCAAAATCACCTTTGTCAACCAAAGCCACTTTAGCACCTCGTGCGGCAAGGGCAGTTGCGGATACTGCTCCGTTGATGCCACCTCCGATAATAAGTACATCGAAAGTTCGGC
>Ga0208057_1000064_pt1 | contig 33084 bp, 32 predicted proteins | sample DeeseametaMP1649_FD_184183 | JGI IMG/M metagenome (GOLD analysis project Ga0208057, IMG submission 184183) | Marine microbial communities from the Deep Pacific Ocean - MP1649 (SPAdes) | ecosystem: Environmental > Aquatic > Marine > Oceanic | place: North of Tokelau, South Pacific Ocean...
CTGTTACCTCTCCTGCTGGATAAAAACGTTTGTACTCTTTTTCTAACCAAAGGCCGGTGATCTTCCCTAGTTGCTTGATTTTGATGCTTTGATTGGGACTTATATGGCGCTTCAAATACATAAAGCTCTTGGTTGATCTGTCTTCAATCCTTCGCGAAACCTCTTTCGTCTCCATCTCCAAAATATTGGTAATTAAGATAATCTTTCCCCTATTTCCAGTTGAGGATAGAAATTGCTTTGGATTGATAACCACACTATCAACAGGGGTACTTACCGCCAATGGGGTACCTCTTCGATCATAAATTGATCCCCTGTTAGAAGCCATTTTCTCTGTTCGGATGTGTCGAGCATCTGCTTGTTGATTTAAAAAATCTCTTTCAAGATATTGAAGTTGGAAAGATCTAAAAACCAGGACAATTGTTGCTCCTAAAATAAACAACAAAACAATCAAGAAACGGTTTCTAAATAAATGGCTATTGGTTTTTTTACTTGGAGCTGTCATTCAAATCAATAATATTGATTTCACTGGGGTTGGGAATACTCATGTTTACTTTAAATTTGGCAATTTTCTTCTCTAAGCGTGATCCTGATGAAAGTTCAGATAATTCCACTTGGATTCTTTTCCACTCCGTTTTCAGAGCATCTCGTTCTTTGATTAAGCCCTGATACTCTATAAACAATATTCTTTTTTGATGTTCCAAATACACTTCGCCTAACCCAGATAGACATACCAAAAGAAATAAAAAGAATGCCCTTCTATACCATTTATTGGATTGTTTCATTTAACTTTTTCCACCACCCTTAAAACTGCGCTTCTAGCACGAGGATTTGAATTGATTTCCTCCTCCGACGGTTTGACTCGCCTAGCAACAATTTTACAATCGGTTAAATGCTCAGGGTTTAAGTTAGGTAATTTTGATAAATTTGGATCAAGTCTTGAATGATTTCGGAAAAAACGTTTAACCATCCGATCTTCCAATGAATGAAAACTAATAACACATAATCTGCCACCGATTTTCAGAATATCAAGACTATCATTCAGAAACATTTCCAACTGATCTATTTCCTGGTTGATGTAAATTCTGATTGCTTGAAATGTTTTAGTAGCATGGTGCTGTTTGCGTTTTGACCTTGAGTTCTTTTTGACATCTACGATGATCTCCGTCAACTGCTGAGTGGTTTTTATTTGATCACGCATTCTGTTAAAAATAATGGCTCTAGCAATTTTTCTTGAGTATTTTTCTTCACCAAATTGCCAAAGAACTTTAGAAATCTCATCCTCACTAGCATTATTAATCCAAACCTGTGCAGTTACACCTGTTTTCTGATCCATTCTCATATCCAACGGCCCTTTACTCTGAAAACTAAATCCTCGGTGAGCATTATCGAGCTGAAATGAAGAAATACCTAAGTCTGCAAGGATTCCACTAAATTTAAAATTTAAATCATTTGATTCTAAAAGTTCTTTAAGATTTCCAAATCTTCCTTTGATTATTTTTAACCTGCTTTGGTCGGTAAATTTACCTTCAACAAAGTTTATCGCATCTTGGTCTTGGTCCATTGCAATAAGTTTTCCGTCAGAGTTGAGTTTTTTTAGAATCACTTCCGTGTGCCCACCAAAGCCACAGGTGGCATCAAGGTAAATACCTGAACGAGCTACAACCAAATGGTTTACAACTTCAGTTGACATCACAGGTTGGTGTATATTTTTTATCATCTGTTGACTGATTCTATTGGAACCATGTCCAGATTAATGAAATGTTAGCCCCTGTTACGCTTTAAAAAGGATGGCACATCCAAAAAATTAATTTGATCATCTCCCTCAACAGGAAGATCTTCAAATAAATCCTTGTTACGAGAGGTTATTGGTTTATCCAATTCTGGGAATGGCTCAATAAAATTGTTCCCACCATCAGATTGATTATCTAGCCTTTGATCAAGACCGGTAAGCACAACCGTGACACGGATCGAATCCTGTAGGGAATCATCAACAACAAAGCCCGTAATAATTTCAGCGTCTTCAGATGCGTATCCAGTGACGATTTCGCCAATTTCCTCGAACTCATCACCCGTAAGGTCGGCGCCTGCGGTAACATTAATTAATATTCCCTTTGCTCCCTCAAGTTTAAAATCCTCCAACAAAGGGCTTTGAATAGCAGCTTCAATTGCTTCTCTTCCTCGACCTTGGCCGGAGGCAGTACCCATTCCGATAATGCCTCTGCCAGTTTCTGCCATCACGGTTTTGACATCAGCAAAGTCAAGGTTTACATGGCCAGGTATGGTTATCAATTCAGCAATGCCTTGTACAGAATTTGAAAGAACGTCATTGGCCGCTGCGAAACCACCAATAACTGTTGCTCTATTACCCAAAGTTTGAAGTTTATCGTTGGGGACAATGATCAGTGAATCAACAAATCTTTCGAGATCATCAATCCCTCTTTCTGCATTTTCCCTTCTTTTTTCTCCTTCCCAAGTAAAAGGAGTGTTAACCACAGCGACAGTTAGAATGCCCTTTTCTTGGGCAATTTCTGCCACTACAGGGCTCGCACCTGTGCCCGTCCCTCCACCAAGACCGGCTGCAATGAATAGCATGTTTGCCCCGTTAATAACCGATGCGATTCTCTCTCTATCCTCTTCAGCTGACGCTCTACCAATCTCTGGCTTACTTCCAGAACCCAAACCTTGAGTTTCATTAATCCCAATTTGTAACTGGGTTTCTGCCTTTGTCATTCTTAAATCCTGAGTGTCAGTGTTGGCACATATAAATTCAACGCCCTGAATTCCTTTTGTAACCATATGGGAAACAGCATTGCCCCCACCACCACCAATACCAATAACCTTGATACTAGCCTCCTGGTTAACAGTATCCATCAGGGGAAAAGCGAATTCAGGCATCACAACTCCATTCATTCCTATAAAGATAAAGCCCCAAGCTCTGAGGGCAGATCTGACAAATCCGTCTCTTTGGAAGACAACCACCTTTCCCTTCCAATGTTCCAATCATCATAATTCCATATTTCAAATTTATTGCCTTGTCCAACCAACATGACCTGTTTCGTTAATTTTGCAAATTCTCTCAACTCTTTTGGAATTAAAATCCTTCCACTACTATCCATTTCTATCTCAGCAGCGTGTCCAACCATTAATCTCTGCAACCTCCTTGAGGCGGAATGCAGAGTGGGTAATTCCATAATTTTTTTCTCAATACTTTTCCAAAATTTTAACGGATACAACAACAAGCAATGATCTTGATCAATTGTGCAGATCAATAAATTGCTGGACAAATCACTAAGACTGTCCTTATAACGAACAGGAATAGCAATTCTTCCCTTTGCATCTAAATTAATTTTATTTAAACCACGAAACATCATATTTAACAACAGGATCACGGCATTTATCCCACTTTTTACCACTTTATGACACTATAGGTCATTGGTAACGGTTGTCAATAAAAAAATGGATAAATCAATTGATGACTAAAAAAGGAAGGAGTTAACCGATAAGCCGGGTTCTGTCTTGGGCAATCATTCATCTTGGATATCTGTCACCAGACACCTCTAGCAACCCACCCTGGAGCGATCACGGGAAATCATAGCTCCTCTATTTGGTCTTGCTCTCGATGGGGTTTGCATTGCCATAAATGTTACCATTTATGCGGTGCGCTCTTACCACACCTTTTCACCCTTACCTCATTAAGAAGCGGTATATTTTCTGTTGCACTTTCCATAGGCTCGCGCCTTCCAGGTATTACCTGGCATCGTCCCCGTTAGAGCCCGGACTTTCCTCCTAAATCAAAGAATTAGGCGATTGCCTGGTTAACTCCAAAAGCGATTATTCAATACAGTGCATAAAAATTCAAGTTTAAAGCGACTTTAATATTACAGCACGTTTATATGTTTCATTCCTACTAAGGCCACAAACCATCACACAGATTTTTACTGCTTTCTTAATTGGCATTTCCGGTAGTAGTTCTAGGAGAATTTTGTCTATCTTTTTCCGATCTATTATTGCCTGCTTTTGCTTACTTCCATCTATGACAATGGTAAATTCACCTCTAATTTTTTTTGGATTATTTTTTATAAACTCATCAATTTCAGTGAGATTTTCTCCAAAATAATTTTCGTGTAGTTTGGTAATTTCTTTACAAACAACAGCTTTACGATCTCCATCAAAAATCTTAATCATGTGGCCTATAGTTGATTGTAAACGGTGTACCGATTCGTAAAAAATTAAAGTTTCTTTTCTTTGAGCCAGTATGTCCAATTCTTTGAGTTGTGCTGCTTCAGAGGAAGGCAGGAATCCATGAAAATAAAATTTGTCAGTTGCAATTCCTGAAACAGACAATGCAGCGATTGCAGCACAGCATCCAGGGATAGGAATAACATTAAAAAACTTTTCCCTTGCTTGTTTAACCAAGCAGTATCCAGGATCACTAATTAAGGGTGTTCCAGCATCGGATACTAATGCCACGCTTTTCCCTTGTGATAATTGTTGGAGAATCTTGGGAGTTTTTTTTATCTCATTATGTTCATTCAGTGACTGAATTCTTCTTTTAATACCAAAGTGATTCAGTAACTTCTTTGTAATCCTTGTGTCTTCAGAAAAAATCAGGTCAACTTCTTTAAGGGTGTCAATTGCCCTAAAAGTTATATCTTTTAGATTACCAATAGGTGTAGAGACTACATATAACTCTCCCATTTTGATCCTCCGGCCAAAACCTCTAAAATTTAGTCTGGCTGCATTTCCTCCTCATCCTCAGTCATGCTCTCCTTGAACGCTACCCTAGAGAATACTCTTTCCCTATAGCTGTAGATGGATTTTTGATTGCCAGATAACTCAATTCCAAATAATTCAAGTCGCCATAATATCGGTGCTATGACACAGTCAACTATTGTAAAAACATCACTTAAAAAGAATGGTTTAATACCAAATAGATCTGCGGAAGATGTTAAGAGCGATTTTAATTTTTTTCTATGGGCATTTTCAACCCTCGTTCCAAGAACAAGGTCAAGTGCCACTGCAGGTTCTACAAAATCTCTCTCAATAGTTGCCAGCCCGAGTCGCAATTTTGCCCTTTCTACTGGACTAACAGGCATTAATGGTGGATGAGGGTATCTTTCATCAAGATATTCAACTATTACCCTAGAGTCGTAAAGAATCAACTCTCTATCTATTAAAGTAGGCAAGCTGACATAAGGATTCAGAGCCATGAGATCCTCTGGAACAACTGAACCATCAACATTATTGATCTCTGTCAAAATGCCTTTTTCAGCAAGGACAAAGCGAACTTGATGTGAACGTATACATGTATTACCAGAATACAGTTCCGTCATTGAACGTCTGTTAGCAACACTAGTCATATATAAAACTCCCCTTAACCTAAAAAAGAATTAGCTTAGTAATATTTAGCCCTCAGTGAACTTCTTTCCAAATATCCTTATAAAGGCCATAACTAAAAACAAGAAAAACTAATAAAAATAATATAACCCAAATACCTATTCGCTTTCTTTCAGATTGGATTGGTTCACTGACATAATCAAGAAAATTTACAATATCCAAAGTAAATTGATCAAATTCTTTCTCATTCAATTGCTCTTGAACTAACCACAGAACATTAGGCATGCTTGTCCCTGGAAGAGCTCGGTTATCTGCTCCAGTGGGGGAATTAGAATCTTTGTAAAACGTTCTGAGAAAATTATAAACTTGGTCTGTTCCCCTGCTTCGCGTTATGAGTGATAAATCTGGCGGTGATTTGCCAAACCAACGACTGCCATCTGAAGGCAACATATTAGCGATGACGGCATCTTCTGGTTTTGCTTGGGTAAAAATTAAATTCTCCACCAACTGACTTTTGTTAAGGTCCAAATCCTCAGCGATTTGATTGTACCTTATGAATTTAAGTGAATGGCAACCTGCACAGTAATTAAAGAAATTACCTGCCCCTCTTTGCAACGAATTTACATCCGAAACATCATTATTTGCCACTAAAAAATTATCCCCTGTATTTCCTTCTGATGCTTTCGTTAAGTCTGCATATAAAATGAGCAAAAGAAAACAACTGACAGTTATTGTTTTGAACAACTTCATTTTTTGTACACCACTCTCTCAGGAACCGGTTTTGTTTTCTCAAAACGTGTGTAAAACGGCATCATCAAGAAAAAGAGGAAATAGACTATTGTAAAAAGCCTTGCCAAAACCACATAAATACCTGTAGCTGGCTGCATCCCTAAATAGCCTAAAACCACAAAGCTAACAGCAAAACAACTTAGTGCCAATTTGTATTGCCATCCTCTGTAACGAATAGATTTCACTTTGCATTTGTCTAGCCAAGGTAAAAATACAAAAAATAAAACTGAAGATGCCATAAAAATTACGCCCAATAATTTGTTTGGTATAGCCCTCAAGATTGCATAGTAAGGAGTTAGATACCACGGAGGAACAATGTGTTCTGGTGTTTGCAACGGGTTGGCTGGCTCAAAATTATCGACCTCTAAGAAAAACCCACCCATTTCAGGTGCAAAAAAGACTGCTGCAAAAAATAGAATCAAAAATACAGTAATCCAGACTAAATCTTTGCTGGTGTGATAAGGATGAAATGCAACACCATCAATAGGTTTGCCTTGCTCATCTTTATAATTCTTAATTTCTATCCCATCGGGATTGTTTGAACCAACATGGTGTAACGCGAGTATATGGGCAAAAACCAAAGCAATGATAGCAAGGGGTACCGCGATCACATGAAAAGCAAAGAATCGATTCAATGTGATATCAGAAATGTAATAGTCCCCTCGGATCCACTCAGTTAATGTTTCCCCGATGAACGGTATGGCACTGAACAAGTTGACAATAACCTGAGCGGCCCAATAAGACATATTTCCCCACGGCAGAAGATATCCAAAAAATGCTTCGGCTATAAGACAAAAATAAATCAACATTCCGACAATCCAGACTAATTCTCTTGGCTTTTTATAAGAGCCATAGAGCATGGCTCTAAACATATGTAAATAAACAACGATGAAGAAAAACGAAGAGCCGGTTGAATGCATATATCGAATGAGCCAACCCCATTCAACCGAGCGCATAATGTATTCGACTGAATCAAATGCCTCCTTTGCTGAAGGCTTGTAACTCATGGTTAAGAATATCCCTGTCACCAATTGAATTACCAAAACGACCAAAGATAAAACACCAAAGATATACCAAATATTGAAATTCTTTGATGCGTAATACTCAGTTGCGTGTTCTCTAATCAAAGAGGACAAAGGAAATCTATCATCAATCCATTTCAGTATGGTATTCGAAAACATACTCTGATCTTGATTCTGACCGTTAGACATTTTCTGCATCCTCATTCTCGCCAATGATGACTGTATTCTCGTCTTCATAACGGTGTGGTGGTATTCTCAAATTAGCCGGTGCGGGCACCCCATTATAAACGCGACCAGACAAATCAAATTTTGATCCATGGCATGGACAATAAAAGCCTCCCTGCCAATCTGGACCCATGTCAGCAGTGGCCAAAGCAAATTTTTCTATTGGGGCGCAACCTAAATGTGTACAAATCCCTTCAACAATCAAGTAGTGAGGTTTTAGGGATCGAGTAGCATTTTTTGCAAAAACTGGTTGTACCGATAATTCTGAGTTTGGGTCACGAAGATCCACTTTACTATCTTGCAGATTTTCAATCATTTCCTTTGAACGGTGTAAGATCCATACTGGCTGACCTCTCCAAATCACCTTGATAATAGAACCAGGTTCCAATTTGCTGAGATTAACTTTAACAGCGACTGCAAGTGCCTTTGCCTTCTTACTGGGTTGAAAGGAAGATATGAAGGGTATTGCAGAAAACAAAATGCCTATTCCACCTGTCAGAGTTGTTGCAATTGATAAAAATCGACGACGATTTAAATTAGTCATTGTTCCCTTATTTTTCTGATCCAATTGATTTCCCCAAATCAAGCATCATCTGAATTGTCGTGGCGATTATACACCAATTCATTAGAAATCAAGTTTCTATTCGGGCAACTTTTGCTCCCAGAAGTGACAATTTTCTTTCAATGCATTCATAACCGCGGTCGATGTGGTAAATCCTATCTATATGAGTTTCTCCGTCTGCAACCAACCCTGCTAAAACCAAAGCCGCCGAGGCCCTTAAATCTGTTGCCATAACTGGAGCCGATTGCAATCTTTTAACACCCGTTATGTATGCAGTATTCCCGCTGAGACTTATATCAGCACCCATTCTTTGGAGTTCTAGCACATGCATGAATCGATTTTCAAAAATTGTTTCAACCACGATAGAATTGCCTGGTGCTATGGCATTCAAAACCATTAATTGCGCTTGCATATCAGTTGGAATTCCTGGATATGGTTGCGTCGTAAAATCAGCTGGTTTGATGTTCGTTAGATTCATAGTAAGTTCAATTGTGTCTTCTTCATAAAAAATCACAGCCCCAGTTTGACGCAATAAATCTAAAACCGATTGTAAATGTTCTGGCTGAGTTTTTTTCAGCAACACACTGCCTTTTGTAATTGCAGCTGCAACCAAAAAAGTGCCTGTCTCAATACGATCTGGGATAATCTTGTGCTCGGTACTAGAGAGCTTGTTGACTCCATCAATCGTTATTTTTCTAGTACCCAACCCCTTTATTTTAGCCCCCATTTTTAGAAGAAAGTCCCCCAGATTAATCACTTCAGGTTCGGTTGCTGCGTTCTCTAGAATTGTTTGTCCTTCAGCCAAAACACCAGCCATCATAAGATTAGCTGTTCCGGTAACAGAAACAGGGCTAAAAGAAAAATGTGCACCTTTAAGTTTTTTGGCTTTGGCACATATGTAGCCCTCATTAATTTCTATATCTGCCCCCATTGCCTTTAACCCATCAAGATGTAGATTTACCGGCCTAGCTCCAATAGCACACCCACCAGGCAAAGAAACAGAGGCTTCACCAAATCTTGCGATCAAAGGGCCTAAAACGAGTATTGAAGCACGCATGGTTTTAACCAAATCATAAGGAGCTAGAAAATTTCTTATTTTGCTCGAATCTAGAATTAATTTGTTGTCGTCTGCTAGTGTTACTGAAACGCCCATGCCGGCTATCAATCTGATCATGGTTGTAACATCCTCGAGATGTGGAATATTTTCGAGAACAATCCTTTCCTCAGTCATTATTGACGCAGCAATTATAGATAGTGCTGCATTTTTTGACCCAGAAATGTGAATTTCACCTCTAAGAGAATGACCGCCTTGAATTTTTAATTTTTTCAACGACTTCAATCCATCGTTTTCTGGTTAGAATTTATACTAAATTTTCCTTGGGAGTCAGTGTTGTAAGAGACAATGCATGAATTTCAGATTGCATTTTTCCTCCCAAACTACCATAAACCATTTGGTGCCTCTGAATTAAAGATTTTTCACGAAATGCTGGAGAAATAACTACTGCTTCGAAGTGAACATTATCATCACTGCTTACAATTGCTACTGCGTCTTTAATCGAAGTTTCAATCAAAATCTTAATGTCATCTGAGTTCATTGTATTTCCTTAATTGTATTTTACGATAAACTGTTAATAAGTGGAAAAAATCAATGCTGGATAAATGCGATTGATTGACTAAGTTGTTCTAGTGGAGAATGATGTTTCTAGCCAACCATTTAAGTTTTATAAACTGAAAGCCTGAATTGAAAGAAAAACAAGAAAAATTTGATTTTACAAGCATCGGAAAAAGGGTTCTGACTATTGAATCTGCTGCAATAGCAAGACTCAAAGACCAATTAGATAATAACTTTGATATTGCATGTCAACTGTGCTTGGATTGCAGCGGAAAAATCATAGTTATGGGTATGGGGAAATCTGGACATATTGCAGATAAGCTGGCTGCAACCTTAGCAAGCACCGGTACGCCTTCATTTTTCGTCCATCCCGGAGAAGCAAGTCATGGGGACTTAGGGATGATATCAAGAAGTGATGTTGTAGTGGCTTTATCAAATTCTGGGAAAACAGAAGAAATAGTTAGTTTACTTCCAATGCTTAAAAACATGGGTATTAAAATTATTGCTATGACTGGTGATAACAATTCTAAAATTGCGACAGCCTCTGATGTGCACATTGATGTTGGAGTTGAAGAGGAGGCTTGCCCTATGAATTTATCTCCGACAGCAAGTACTACAGCAGCATTAGCGATGGGAGATGCAATTGCGGTGGCACTTCTAGAAAAGAGAGGCTTCTCAGTTGAAGATTTTGCGAAATCTCATCCAGGTGGCTCAATTGGCAAAAAATTACTGCTTCTTGTTAAAGACATCATGCATACAGACAAACAAATTCCGATTGTTTTTCAAGACCAAAAATTAGCACAAGGCCTCATAGAAATGTCAGAAAAAGCGTTGGGTATGACTGCCGTAATCAATGAAACAGGGGAATTGGTCGGTATTTTTACAGACGGTGATTTAAGGAGAACACTTGAGGCAAATGTAGATATTCAAACCACACTGATGAGAGAAGTAATGACTCAAAACTGCATTACTGTATCACCAGACTTTCTTGCTGTTAAAGCTGTTGAAATAATTCAAGATAATAAAATTACCTCATTGGCGGTTGTCGAAGAGAATAAAATCGTTGGAGCACTTAATATTCACGATCTTTTTCGAGCTGGAGTGATGTAAGTGAAAGTTTTAAACTCTTTTCCTGAAGATGTAATGGCACAGGCAAAACATATAAAACTATTGGCTCTGGACGTTGATGGAGTTTTAACTGATGGATCCATTTATATTGATTCCAATGGCAATGAGTCTAAGAAATTTTATGTTCATGATGGTTATGGGATAGTTTCAATCAGAGAAAAATTTGGGATTGAAACTGTGGTCATTTCAGGCAGATCATCAAGGGCTTTGTTACACAGACTGGAGGAACTGAATATCTCTAGATTTTGGGTAGGACAGTCAAACAAATTGGCAGTAATTAATTTGATTCTCCAAGAAGAATCTATAGCATCCCACCAAATTTTGTTTGTTGGTGATGATATTCCTGATCTAGATGTAATAGAAAATGTTGGCCTATTTGTAGCTGTTAGTAATGCTCACAAAATGGTCAAAAACAAAGCCCATTACATCACACAAAAGGCCGGTGGCCAAGGAGCAGTGAGAGAAGTATGCGACTTAATAGAATATTCGAATCAAAGAGTAATTGATGACTAAAAATATTGCAAAAATAGTGTTGTTGGTAATTTTAGCTGCTGGAAGCAGTTTTATGTATTTTTTTAGTACTAAATCCAATGATAATTTAGAACAATTTAGCCCCACTAGAGTTGAATACATGATCAAGAATGCAAAATTATATGGCACAAATACTGAAGGTAATTTTTTATACACAATTGTTGCAGAAAAAGCTCAAGCTAATAACACAGATGGGCAAATTTATTTAGATCGAGTGCTAATAGATTATGAAAGTAATCAAAACATTGATTGGAGAATTACAGCTGACAAAGGACAACTTTTAGCAAATTCAAATGTGTTAGCACTTTCCGAAAATGTTATTGTACAAAGCCTATCCAATGAAAATAGTGGAACAACCATTTCAACTAATTACCTCGAAATTAACCCTAATACATACACAATTGCAACCAATAGAGATGTGCTCATAGAATTCGATAACAATAAAATTGAAGCCAAAGGATTGACGGCACAATTAAAGGACAATAGGCTGAAGTTCAACTCAAATATAAATGCAAGTATCCATCCGTAATCGCTCCCAATTTAAATTCCTACTTTGTTTTATATTGATGCTGGTGGGAGGTTTTTACAGTCAGGCTTCAACAATCGATAATGTGGATACACAAATAAATACCATCTCAATCGAAGACTCTTATCCTACTGAAAATCAGGACCTAAACTTTGAGGATATCTCACTTAAAAAGAACAATTTATACATCAATTCAGACAGTGCTAACATCACAGATTTAAACAGTGGAAAAATTATCTTCACTTTTTCAGGTAATGTCGAAATTATTTCAGAAATTGTGATCATAAAATGCGATAAAGCAATACTGGAATTTGAGGAAAATCAACTAAAAAATGCAAAATTCATCGGTGAACTCTCATCTTTTCAACAGTTTGATAAAAAAAGAGAACTGATTGCTTCTGGCACTGCTGAAGTTTTTGAATACGATCACACCGCAAATATTTTAAGAATGGAAACCAATGCGTGGGTTAACAATGGAAGTAATGAGATTTCCGGAAATCTAATAACTTACAATCTAGTGAAAAGAAACATTATTGCCGACTCAGAAAATGGGTCACCCGTGAAGCTAATTATTGATTCAACCTCTATTAACTAATCTGGAAATTATAGTTTGAGTATTTTAATAGCAGAAGATTTAGCGAAGCAATACAACTCAAGGCAAGTTGTCAAGAGTCTTAGCATCAATGTTAAAAGTGGAGAAATTGTAGGCTTGCTTGGGCCTAATGGTGCTGGAAAAACAACGGCTTTTTACATGATTGTGGGTTTAGCATCCTGTCAAAGAGGCCGAATTTTGATAGATGATAATAATTTAACCAATTTGCCAATGCATCAAAGGGCAAAATTAGGATTAGGGTACTTACCACAGGAAGCATCCATTTTCAGAAAACTTACCGTTGAGCAGAACATTCTTGCAGTGCTCCAGATACAACCAGATTTAAAAACAGCAGGAATGGAAGAAATACTGGAAAGACTTCTAAATCAAATGAATATTAATGATCTTAGAAACACTCTTGGAATAAGTTTATCTGGTGGTGAGAGAAGAAGAGTTGAAATAGCCAGAACCTTAGCAACACGACCAAAATTCATTTTATTGGATGAGCCATTTGCTGGTGTCGATCCAATTTCTGTTTTAGATATTCAAAGAATTATCAAAGATTTAGCTCAGCAGGACATTGGTGTATTAATCACCGATCACAATGTTCGAGAAACTTTAGGAATATGCACAAAAGGATATGTGATTAATGAAGGGCTTGTGATTGCTTCTGGAACGCCTGAGCAACTATTGGATAATAAAGATGTTAAAAAAGTTTACTTAGGAGAAGAATTTAGAATGTAAATCAATGCTAAATTAGCTTAGGATGAATTTTGAAATTTGATAAACACCCTTAATTCTTTGAGAATTCGATTAAATGATGCAGCATTCAGAAAAAAAATTAGGCAAACTAATCAGTGATCTTGAAAGAGACCAAATCACAAGCATCCAACAAACTTTGACTTCTCTCCATCCCTCTGAAATTGCAAGACTTCTAGAATCACTAACTCCCGGAAAAAGAAAGATCATTTGGCAATTGGTTGACCAAGATGATGAGGGTGATGTCCTCAAAGAATTGGTGGAAGATGTCAGACAAAATCTGATTGGGGAAATGGATGCAACAGAACTGATTGCTGCAACACAAGACATGGAGTTAGATGATTTAGCAGACCTCTTGGTTGATTTGCCAGAAACAGTTACCGAACAAGTTATCACTGCTCTTGATCGACAAGATCAAATAAGACTGGAGTCGGTGATGTCATACGATGAAGACACCGCAGGAGGGTTGACTAACCCTAGAATCATCTCCGTCCGAAGAGGAATCACAATCGAGGTTTTAATGCGATATCTCAAAAGACTAAACAAACTTCCTGAACACACTAATTACATTTATATAGTTAACAGAAATGATGAATATCTTGGTGCCTTAAAACTTGTTGATTTATTTTTAGAAGATAAAAATAAACCAATTGAAACCATCATGGATGAATCAGTCAAAGCAATGCTTGCAGATGTAGATGTAAAGCAAGTTGCTATGGATTTTCAGAATCTGGATTTGATATCAATACCAGTTATTGATGAGAAAAACAGACTTTTAGGACAAATTACCGTCGATGATGTAGTCGACGTGATCCAGGATCAGGTTAACAGTGAAATATTTAATATGGCGGGACTTGATGATGAGGATGATATATTTGCTCCCGTCATTTTGAGCACAAAAAGGAGAGCCGTGTGGCTTGGTATGAACTTAATTACAGCATTTGTTGTCGCCGGTGCTATTGGGTTGTTCCAAGAAATTCTTCAGCAAATCGTTATTCTAGCGGTGCTGATGCCTATTGTTGCAAGTATGGGTGGAGTAGCAGGCAATCAAACTTTAATTCTGGTTATTAGAGGCATCGCCATGGGAAAAATTCAACGATCAAATGCCCGAAAGCTGCTTGTTAAAGAGGGTTCAGTTGCATTACTTAATGGTTTTATTTGGTCGATTGTGGTTTCAGTTTTAACAGTCGTATTATTTTTAGACGCAGATTTCCAAAATTATTGGAAAATTGGAATCATTGTTGGGGCAGCAATGTTACTTAATATTTTTGCCTCTGCTATCGCTGGTGTTGCCATTCCATTCCTTTTAAAAAAGATGGGAATTGACCCTGCTTTGGCTGGCGGAGTGTTGATGATAACTTTGACTGACGTGCTTGGTTTTGTAACCTTCCTAGGTCTGGCCACTTTGTTTCTCTTGGGATAAACATAAAGTCTATTGGCCCATAAAATCGATTATCTCTTCTTTTTTCTTGATTCCATCTCGATACCCCAAATCGATAAGCTCTTTTGTATAGACTGATTCAAAAAGTAGAAAACTAAGTAATTCTGACTCACGGTCCTCGAGCAAGCCTAGTCCTTGCAATAACAACCTAATTGAAAGGGGTATATGATGGTAATATTTTTGAGCTATTTCATTCGGGTCTTCTGAAGGAGCTATGACCAGATAGTCTATATGTTTCATCAATTTCTTATTAGTTTTTATCTCAGCATTTTTTGCATTTATTATAATTTGATTAATCCTGTCTAATCTTTCGATATCTGAATAGAGCCCATCCAGAAATAATGCGCCAAGCATATATCCTGTAATCTTTTCAAAAGAAGGGTACTGCGCGAGATAATCAGAAATAGCCGGTCTTTCACTAGTCTCATGGGTACTAATAATTAATATCTTTTCAGCACCTAGTCTAATTGCTGGAGACAGTGGAGTGGCTTGCCTCATTGCACCGTCGCCAAAATATTCTTTATCAATTTGTACAGCTGGAAAAATTAATGGGAGAGCTACACTCGCCATCAAATGATCCACGTTAATCGTGGTTGTTCTACCCTCTCGAAGAAAGCGTTGCCAATTATCACTGATACTGCTGGATTGGAAAAAAGTACAGGATTTTCTAGATTTGTAACTGGCTGATGTAATTGCTAAAGATTCAAAATTAGATTGATTTAGATTCACTTCAATATTTGAAAATCGTATACGCTCTTCTAAAAGTTTTCTCAAAGGCTGATTGTCAAGCAAGGATTTAGGATTAGAGATTAAAATCCCCCCTGAAATAATGGTCAAAAACCAGTGAAGGCTGCTTTTAAGCATTGTTATGGGATCAGTTTTGTAGACCTTATTTGAAGAGAAATTACTCCATAAATCAACCAAACGAGAAACACTGCGATGAAAAATATGTGCTTCTGCAGCCAGAAATGCCGCATTAATTGCTCCAGACGATGTACCACTGATAATTTTAAACGGGCATTGAGACCTTTTTTGTGATATTTCTAAAAAGGCTTTTAATACACCAGCTTGGTACGCTCCTCTCGCCCCTCCTCCTGGTAAGACTAAACCAATCTTTTCATGCCGTGCTTTCTTTTTCATAATCTAGGATCTTACCTGTAAGCATCTTGTTTTGTAGTGTAATATTATTTTAAATGTTTTATTAGGGAGAACTTAATGAGTAAGAAAAATATTATCTTAATTGCTTCTACTCTGTGCTTCTTTTTGATTACTGGGATATCAAGTGCCGAAATAAATACTGGCCAAACGGCACCAAATTTCAATTTGCAAGATCAAAATGGAAACTGGCACACACTTGATGATTATAAGGGAAAATGGGTCGTGTTGTATTTTTATCCAAAGGACGGTACACCTGGCTGCACAACAGAAGCATGCAGTTTCAGAGACAATATTTTTGAATTTGAAAAACTCAATGCACAAATACTTGGTGTCAGTTTAGACAATGTAGAATCACATCAAGCATTCAGTGAAAAATACAGCCTTCCGTTTCCCTTGTTGGCAGATCTAAACAAAGAATGTGCAACAGAATATGGTGTTTTAGGTAAATTCATGATGATGACTATTGCCAAACGCCAATCGTTTCTCATCAATCCAGAAGGGAAAATTGTCAAGCATTACAAAAAAGTAGATCCGGATACTCACACCGAACAAGTAATCGGTGATTTAAAGAAATTAACCAGCTAATTCGTCATTATTCGTTTTAGTTGCTGCTCCTATCACCTGATGTTTATCGAAGTATTTGCCTAGGTAGATAGCCAACAAGGACCAAATAGAGGCTATACCTGCACCAATTAGGGCAATTGCAGCAAGACCCATGCCTAAAACCTGAGTTAAACCTGTGAAAGCCCAAGCCCAAAAAATATCGCCAGCCCGGTAAACAACTACATCAATGACACTTTTGGCCTTAAAACGGCTTTCCCTGTCAACTATTGTGAACAGCATTTCTCTTGCCGGTTTCGTTATCGAGTATTCTCCTGCTCTTCTTACGATCTGTAAGCCAACAACAACCCCGAGCAATGGCGAAACAGCAAGTGCAAGAAATCCTATTATTACAATTACCGGCACAAAAGGAAGTGTGGCTGTTAGTCCAAATCTAGTTGCTAATCGACTGGTGCCAAACATGGCTATCGTCGGTGCCAAAACATTAACTGCTAAATCTATTCCAGCAAAAATTTGTGTGCGTGAATTTTGATCAAAATCCACTAAAATATTCTTAAGTCCAAAGTAAATAAAAGTACCAAAACTTGTATAGAGGACAATAAAAATACCTATCCCTAAAAGCAGAGGATTTGTGGCAAATTCTTTAAAACCTGACAATATATTAGTACCCAAAGATTGATCAGAACCCTGATTTGATGCCTGGTTGACCAAATCTAAGGTTTTGATTCTCTCAAGTGCTCTTGCAATAAAGATAGGGATAATCAACAAAGAAGCTGAGATAAGTATCAAATTGTATGAACCTATTTTTGTTGCAAAATATAATGAAATTGTTGATCCAAAAATTGCACCTAGGCCGCTCCCAGCTGCAATAAAACCAAATAACCTTGTTGCCTGTTGCTTAGAGTAAATATCTGCCATGAAACTCCAGAAAACTGATACGTTCAACAGACTGAAAACGCTGACCCAGACATAAAATATTTGATTGGTAAGTTTAAAGTCTGGAAATGCACTAATTAAAATGTAAAGGCTTAAAAAAGTTAGGACGAAAAATGCGTAAACACCAGGCACAAGATATCTAAATTTGATCTTTGAACATGCAAGCCCATAAAGTGCTACTACCAAAAAGCTTATGAAAAAAGTAAAAGTCCATATTGTGCTCAACTCAACATCACTCCAATCACTTGCCAATCCGTCTCTGATTGATCTGAGAATGTAGTACGAAGCAAGGATTGTAAAAACAAATGAAAATGACAGCAGCACCGCGCGTAATTCATTCGCCTCAATTTTGGCAGCTGTTTTTGCAATACGGCCTAAAAAATTCATTAAATTTAGGTTTTTTAGCTTCATTTTAAGCTTTGTTACGGTTCTTCAGAACTTCAATTGATGGCAAGGTCCGGTTTTTAACGAATTCCAAAAAAGCTCCTCCTCCTGTTGAAATATAACTGATTGAATCCGCTATATTGTATTTCTCAACAACGGCCACCGTATCACCTCCTCCTACAATCTTGAAACCTGAATTTTTCTCAACTGCCTTTGCTAGAGATCGAGTGCCATTGCTAAATTGGTCAAACTCAAAGACACCAACAGGACCATTCCAGATAATGGTTTTAGCTTTATTGATAATGTCTTTATAGATTATTGCTGTTTCCGGCCCGATATCCATAATCACATCGTCTTTTTCTATCTCCTCAACTGATTTTGTCTCTGCAATAGCTTCATTTGAGAACTCTTTTGCCACTGTCACATCTATTGGTATAGGTACATTAACACCATCCAGATTGAGTATTCTTGTTGCAGGCTCCACCATCTCAGGTTCTATTAGAGATTTGCCTGTCTCTTTTCCTTCAGCGAGAAGAAAGGTGTTGGCTATTCCTCCACCAACGATGATGTGATCACACATCTTAGACAAAGATTCGATTACACCTAACTTTGAAGAAATTTTAGCTCCACCGATAATGGCTACCAACGGTTTTTCCGGCTCTGATAAAGCCTTGGTTAAATATTCAATCTCTCTACTCAATAATGGCCCAATACAGGCTTGCTCAGCATATTGCACTACCCCAAAGGTGCTGGCATGCTGACGATGTGAAGCACCAAATGCATCCATCACATAAACATCGCAAAGATTGGCTATTTGTTTTGATAATGACTCGTCGTTAGTTTTCTCGCCTTTTAGGTATCGTGTGTTTTCACACAAAATTAATTTATCATTAATATCTGGAATCCCTTCGATCCAATCGGCTAGGAAACAGACAGGTTTACCCATTAACTCTTCGAGTTTTCTGGCAACCGGCTCCAAACTACAAGAACCGTCCAATGCTTCTGGATCGGGCCTTCCTAGATGCGATAAGAGGATGACTGTGGCGCCTTTTGATAAAGCTATCTCAATGGTCGGCAATGCAGCTTGGATCCGAGCTGCACTGGTAATAACGCCGTTTTCTATTGGAACATTTAAATCGAGGCGAATCATGGTTCGCAAACCCTGCAGATCCAGATCCTGCATTCGAGGGATTTGCATGTCCATTGATTTAGACCTTAATCGGCATTAATCAATGCCAAGGTGGTATCCAACATGCGATTAGAAAAGCCCCATTCATTGTCATACCAAGAACAGACCTTAACCAAGGTGCCTTCTTGAACTTTAGTCATGGTGGCGTCGTAAGTTGATGAGGCAGGATTGTGGTTAAAATCAATCGATACGAGTGGTCCGTCACTGTAATCCAACACCCCTTTTAGGTCTCCCGAAGACGCTTCTTTCATAACATCATGGATTTCTTCCACAGTTGTTGCTCTTGAAGCGACAAAGCTCAAATCTACCAATGAGACATTGATCGTTGGCACCCTAATTGAAAAGCCATCCAGTTTACCCTGCAACTCAGGCAATACAAGCCCAACAGCTGAGGCCGCACCGGTTTTGGTTGGAATCATCGATTGTGTAGCCGAACGTGCTCGTCTCAAATCCTTGTGCAAGACATCGTTTAAAACTTGATCGTTTGTGTATGCATGAATCGTTGTCATAATCCCGCTCTCAACACCAATCTTTTCATGCAAAGGCTTGACCAGTGGGGCTAAACAATTGGTGGTACAAGAAGCATTGGAAATAATCTGATGATCTTTTGAAAGGGTGTGATGGTTCACACCATAGACAATCGTGGCATCAACCTCAGAACCGGCAGGTGCTGAGAGAACCACTTTTTTGGCTCCTGCTATGAGGTGTTTGTTGGCTAGGTCACGAGTTCTAAAAAATCCCGTGCATTCAAGCACGACATCTACGCCTAAATCGCCCCAAGGGAGTTTTTCTGGGTCGCGTTCTGCAAATACTTTAATCTCTTTGCCATCAATGACCAAAGCATCGCCCTTGACTTCAACATCAAACGGGAAAATACCGTGTACTGTGTCGTATTTTGTCAGATAGGCATTACTGTCCGCATCGCCCAAGTCATTAATTGCCAGAATCTCAAGTTCATTAGTACGGTTGCTTTCAAAAAGTGCCTTTAAGATGTTTCTCCCTATTCTGCCGTAACCGTTTATTGCAATTTTTACCGCCATTCCAGTCTCCTAATTTAATTTTCAATCATTGTAATTAAGTGTTTATAGACATTTTCATCTGAAAATCCGAAATGTTTAAATAAATCAGACCCAGGTGCAGATTTACCATAAGACTCCATTCCAATCATACAACCTCTTGATCCAACATACCTAAACCAGCTGCTTGTGATTGCAGCCTCAATCACCATTACTTTTTGAAAATCTGGTGGCAAAACTCCATCCAGATACTTTTGGGGCTGTTGTTGAAAAATCTCCAAGCAAGGTATGGAAACAACTCTTACACTGTGACCGCTCTCAGAAGCTTTGATCGCGGCATTCATAGCCAGATGAACCTCCGATCCCGTTGCAATGATAATAGCATCGAGTTGTTCATTGGCACCGTCTTTTAGCACATACCCTCCTCGGGAAATCTTTTTGATTTGTTCTTCAGACCTCTCCCATTGAGAAAGTGTTTGTCTTGTTAAGACCAATGCTGTGGGGTTTTTTCTATTTTCAACCGCTGAACGCCATGCAAATGAAGTCTCTAAAGTGTCGCAAGGTCGCCAAACATTCATCCCTGGAATTAGCCTCAAACTGGGTAAGTGTTCTACAGGTTGATGTGTCGGCCCATCTTCACCCAACCCAATAGAATCATGGGTAAAGACGTGAATAACCCCTAATTCCATCAGTGCTGACATTCGTAAGGAATTTCTACTGTAATCTGAAAATGTTAAAAACGTGCCTCCATAGGGAATAAAACCTCCATGAAGAGCAATGCCATTCATGATAGCGCCCATGCCAAATTCCCTAACACCATAAAAAATATAGTTTCCATTTGCATCATCGGCAGTCACAGCTTTTGATGCTCGGTGATAGGTGCAATTGGAACCTGTAAGATCTGCTGACCCACCGATTAATTCTGGTAAGCCTTTTTCTAAGGCATTCAAAACAATCAAAGAAGATTTTCTTGTTGCAACAGAGTCAGGATTTTTTTGTAAATTATTAATTAAAACTTCGAGCTCTTGAAAGGAACTAACTAGAAATTTTCCAGCCAATCTCCTTTGCAACTCTCTTCCTTTCTCAGGGAAATTTTTCTTAAAATTGTTGAACAAATCCGTCCAATGCCGTTCCACTGCTTGCCCTTTTTTTGTGGCATTCCATTCATTCTTAATCTCTTCTGGAATCTCGAATGGTGGGTAATCCCATTGCAGTTTTTCCCTAACAGCCAGTATTTCTTCCTCCCCCAAAGGAGCGCCGTGTGTATCTGCCGTCCCTGCTTTATTAGGTGCCCCGAACCCGATAATAGTTTTACAGGCCAATAATGATGGCTGTGTTTCAATATCTTGTGCTTCCCTTATGGCCTGTTTTACTTGCTCAGGATTGTGGCCATCTATGTTTTTAATTACGTGCCAGCCATAAGCTTTAAATCGTTGGCATACATTTTCGGTGAACCACCCTTGGACTTCACCATCAATTGAGATCCCATTGTCATCGTAGAAACAAATCAGTTTGCCTAGCTGAAGTGTTCCGGCAAGTGAACATACTTCATGGGAAATTCCCTCCATCATACAACCATCTCCAGAAAAAACGTACGTAAAATGGTCCACAACTGGAAACCCATCTTCATTAAATTGTTCCGATAATATTTTTTCAGCCAATGCCATACCAACAGCATTTCCAAGCCCTTGTCCAAGCGGCCCAGTTGTCGTTTCTACACCAAGGTCCAGATCATACTCTGGGTGTCCAGGTGTTTTGGAATTCAACTGTCTAAACTTTTGTATTTCTTCAATTGAAAGGCCATAGCCTGAAAGGTATAACAAGGAATAAAGCAACATTGAGCCGTGGCCATTGGACAAAATAAATCGATCTCTATTTGACCAGTGTGGATTTGCTGGGTTGTGCTTTAGAAAATCGTTCCAGAGTACCTCTGCAATATCAGCCATGCCCATGGGCATCCCAGGATGCCCAGAATTTGCTTTCTGAACAGCATCACAAGAAAGCATTCGTATTGCGTTGGCTAATGTAAGCTTATTGATGATTGAACCTTAATCTTTTTTTTGTATATATTCTAATTAAGTGTGATTGTATGTAAACAAAACCATTTTCTAACACTAGAGGGTCACTCGCAAGAGATTTTTAGATAAACTTTTAACTTAGAAAAATGTGCTGATATAATGCATTTTCTTCTAAACATGCTGCAACAATAGAAGGATATTAAATAACAATAGAAGGAGATTAAGTGGGTAAATCTTTGTATCTCATGACCTCGGAATCGGTCAGTGAAGGACATCCTGACAAAATGGCTGATCAAATTTCAGATGCCATTCTGGATGCGATTATAAGTGAGGACAAAACCTGCAGGGTTGCAGTCGAAACTTTGGTTAAAACTGGACTCGTTGTTATCGCTGGCGAAATTACAACCACAGCTGAAATTGATTACGAGGAAGTAACTAGAAATACCATTGAAAACATCGGCTACAACAGAGAAGAATTGGGCTTTGACCATAAGTCATGCCAGGTATTGTTAGCGATTAGCAAGCAGTCTCCTGAAATTGCAATGGGTGTTGATCGTGATGTTGAAGAAAACCAGGGAGCTGGCGACCAAGGGTTAATGTTTGGTTATGCTACACGTGAGACCAAAGAATTAATGCCTGCAACAATAATTTTTGCTCATCGATTGGTCAAGAAACAATCGAGTGTAAGAAAAAATCATGAGTTAGATTGGTTAAGGCCTGATGCTAAAAGCCAAGTGACGATCAGGTATAAAGATGGAAAGCCTGAGTACATAGACACAGTCGTTTTATCTACACAACATGATGAAAACATAAGCGCACCGGATATTCAACAAGGAGTAATGGAAAAAATTATAGCTCCTATACTTCCTCCTGCCCTTATCTCATCAAATACAAAATTCTTGATAAACCCCACAGGGAGTTTTGTAATAGGCGGTCCAGTTGGAGACTGTGGCCTTACAGGAAGAAAGATCATTGTAGATACCTATGGTGGGATGGCAAGACATGGCGGTGGTGCTTTTTCCGGAAAGGACCCCTCAAAAGTGGATCGTTCTGCGGCTTATGCTGCAAGATACGTAGCCAAAAACATTGTCGCTGCTGGTCTTGCTGATCGTTGTGAAGTCCAAGTTTCTTATGCCATCGGCGTTGCAGAGCCAACTTCGATTAGAGTCAAAACATTTGATACAGAAAAAATAAACAATGAGAAAATTACTGACTTGGTTCAAGAGAATTTTGATTTAACTCCTTTTGGGATTATTAAAATGTTGGATCTGTTAAAACCAATTTACAAGAACACAGCTGCTTATGGCCATTTTGGGAGGGAAAATGAAGGGTTTTCTTGGGAAATAACCGACAAAGCTGAGCTTTTAAAAGAACAAGCAGGTTTATAATTAGGCAAAGAATCTAGTAAAATGGGTAATGATCTTTGATAGAGAAAAATAATATGGTGATTGAGTTAGCAAAAAATAGGAATCAGGATTTCAAAATTTCAGATATTGCTTTGGCCGAATGGGGCGAAAAAGAGATAGGAATAGCAGAAACTGAAATGCCCGGCTTGATGGCACTACGAAAAGAATTTGGGTCAAAAAAACCACTCAAAGGAGCCCAAATTGCTGGGTGCCTGCATATGACCATTCAAACAGCAGTTCTAATTGAAACATTGATTGCATTGGGTGCAGAAGTAAGATGGTCTTCCTGTAATATTTTTTCTACACAAGATCATGCTGCTGCTGCTGTAGCCAAGAAAGGCGTGCCCGTTTTTGCTTGGAAAGGTGAAACTGAAGAAGAATATTGGTGGTGTGTTGAACAAATCATTCAAGGACCCGATGGTTGGGTTCCTAATATGATCCTTGACGATGGCGGCGACCTTACTTTGATGATGCATGAAAAATACCCCGAGCTTTTAAAAAATGTCAAAGGGATCTCTGAAGAAACGACAACGGGTGTACAAAGACTCTATGAGATGGAAGAAAATGCAACGCTTTTATGTCCTGCAATCAATGTGAATGATTCTGTAACGAAATCTAAGTTTGATAATCTGTACGGTTGTAGAGAATCCCTGGTTGATGGAATCAAGCGGGCAACAGACGTAATGATTGCTGGCAAGATTGCTGTTGTTTGCGGGTATGGAGATGTTGGTAAGGGCTGTGCTCAAAGCCTCAGCTCACTCGGTGCAACGGTTTGGGTAACGGAAATTGATCCAATTTGTGCTCTGCAAGCAGCCATGGAAGGTTATCGTGTTGTAACCATGGAGGATGCTTGCTCAGAGGCTGATATTTTTGTTACAGCAACTGGAAATTATCATGTCATTAACCTGTCGCATATGGAACAAATGAAAGACCAATCCATTATTTGTAATATTGGCCATTTTGATAATGAAATTGATGTTGAATCTTTAGAAAAGTTTGAATGGATCAATATTAAACCACAAGTTGACCATATAGTTTTTCCAGATGGTAAAAAAATTATTCTACTAGCAGAAGGAAGATTGGTTAATTTAGGCTGTGCTACAGGACATCCAAGTTTTGTGATGTCAAATTCATTTACAAATCAAACACTTGCACAGATTGAACTGTGGCAGAACCCGGACAAATATGAAAAGAAAGTTTATGTTCTTCCAAAATTACTTGATGAAAAAGTTGCCCGTCTGCATTTGGACAAAGTTGGAGCAAAATTAACACAGCTTACTAAGAAACAGGCTGAGTACATCAGGGTATCGGAGCAAGGACCTTATAAAGCGGATTACTACCGATATTGATCAGACATACATTACTTCCGAATCTATTTGATTTCTTTAATACAAATCACTGATCTACATTTAACCGAAAATAAAAAAACTGAAGTTAGATCGTGGAATACTCTGTCATCCTTTCAAAGGACAATAGATTGTATTAAAACCAATGAAAACCCAGATTTCATATTAGTCTCGGGCGATATATCAGAAGATGGCACCAAGGAAAGTTATGTGGCTTATCAGAAAGGAATAGAACGTTTTGAAAAACCGGTTTTTACCATTCTAGGTAATCACGATAACCACAAGAATTTTCACGCTGTTTTTGGAACAAAATTTCCATCAGTTGAAAAAATAACCCTGTCAGAATCTTGGTTGATAATAACTATAGATAGCACTTCAATGAACAAAGAATCTGGCCACATAACAAAACAACAAATGCATTCACTCAGAAAATTGATTGCAAACAATAAAGATAAAAGTCTAGTTATATGCCTTCATCATCAACCCATCAAAATGGGTTTCTGGATCGATCAAGTGGGGCTAGATAATTCAGATCAATTTATTGCTTCAATTGCCAATCAATCCAATGTAAAGGCTGTTGTCTGGGGTCATGTTCACCATGAGTCCGAGAGTGCACTGGGATCAATTAAGATGCTATCAACCCCCTCCACATGCTATCAATTTTGCGGAAATGCAGAGAAGCCAGATACAAACAAACCAGGCTATAGAAAAATCAAATTATTCAAGTCAGGAAAATTGGAAACCAAAGTGGTTCGCATAGATTGAATTGTAATCATTGTTGGGACTTTTCTCTTATCAGTTTTATAAGAGGTTCTAAGAAATTCAGTCTCAAAATTGGGTCATTAATTTCCAGACATTTCTGTTTATCCTCAATTTTCAGCGGTAAAATTTCGGCATAGCGAAAACTTACCCAAGATGCGCTTTCAAAAAACTTTTCTCTGTCATCGTGTAGATCGATGTCATCCAATATAGCCTCCAGTAAGCTGATCATGTTGTCAAAATTTGGTGGTGCTTTAAAATCTTCTTCCCCTTCTATTATCTTTATCTCCCCAATATTTAGCCCATCTTCCTGTTTTATCATAGACAGTAATTCAAATTTATTTGTACCAAGAACGGTAATGCCCAGCAATCCATCATTCCCCTGATTCCAATCGATAATCGACGCCAAGGTTCCCGTAGCATAGGTTTCAAGCATGCCTGGTTGTGGGACTTTTCTACTCAATGCTATTCCAAATTCTCTCTTGGAACGCATGCAAGCACTAACCATGTCTAGATATCTTGGTTCAAAGATTCTAAGAGGAAGCTTTGAACCAGGAAAAAGAATGGTTCTAAGGGGGAAGATTGCTATCCTTTGATCTGACATCGAACTTTATCTTAGACTGGTGGGCCTTTGATCAAAATGTTTCTTATCCCAACTGAATCCTTATTGGTCATAATTACGAGGGAATCATCAACTTTTAACTTGCTCCATAGCTGGTCAGATAGATCCTCCATATTTTTTGCGATGCCAACATTTTTAATGCCCAAGAACTCTTTCTGTATATCCCATTCGGCATCCCCAAAATCTAATATCCAGACGAAATCTGCATCATGAAAAGATTCTTTTAAATCAGATTTCAAACTTCCTTTCCTCATGGTATTGGAAGCCAATTCAACAACTGCATAAAGCCGGGATGAGTGGAATTTAGATTTCATAGCTGCCATTGATGCTTTGATCGCTGTTGGGTGATGAGCAAAATCATCAAACAAATGGATGTTGGAAAATTTCCCTAGATATTCCAACCTTCTTTTCACACCGATGAAATTTTGTGCACTTGCCATTAGTTCTCTAGGGTTCAATCCTAAATTTGAAAGAGATGCGATAGCGGCGGTTACATTCAGCATATTGTGTTGGCCAAAAAGTTTGGAGTGTATTGGTTCTAACTTCTTGCCCTTTAGGGATAAATTATATTGGCCATGATCATCAAGAGCACAAGTCCACTTTTGTGAATCACTGAAGCTAGAACCAAAATAATCAATCTCTGACCATACGCCTAATGCAAAGAGTTTTTGAATATTTAAGTCATCCCCGTTAGCAATAATTCTTGTTCGTGGAGAAAGAGTCCTAAGCAGTTGATGAAATTGCCAAATAATTTGGTCAACATCGTTGAATATGTCTACGTGATCAAATTCAATATTATTAATTAATAAAACATCCGACTTGTAATGAATAAACTTGGATCGTTTATCAAAGAATGCTGTGTCGTATTCATCAGCTTCGACAATGAAAATAGGACCTGTACCAATGTTCGATGACCGGTCAAAGCCAATCGGTATTCCACCAATCAAATAACCTGGGTCCGCCCCTAGATCCTTAAGAATAAAAGCGATAAGACTTGCAATAGTGGTCTTACCATGGGTGCCGCTTACTGCAATGACTTGTTTCTGGTCTAAAATGTTATCTTTCAACCACCTTGGACCTGAAGTATAGGGTAAGTTTTGTGTCAATATTTGTTCAATAATAGGCATTCCCCTCGACATCACATTGCCTATGACAAAGAGATCAGGTTTAAGTTGCAGCTGATCAATATCATAATTTGGTATGACCTTAATATTTAAGTCTTCCAGTTGATCGCTAATGGGAGGGTAAGACTTAAGATCAGAACCAGTAACCGTAGCCCCTGAGTCTTTTGCTAAGACAGCTAAGCTGCCCATGAATGTGCCGCTGATTCCTAAAATATGGATGTGCACCAGGTTCTGGAATTCAAGGTGCTGAAATTGAGGACGATATTAAAAAACTAATAAGCATGTAGACTAAGGCCAGCCCTAACCCAACACTTGGTGTTTTTGATATTGCCCTGGAGAATATATGCGCCATAACCAATACCGACCAGATGGTTACGATGAATATAATCAAAGTAATCCATGCTGGAATTTGTATTTCATCTAAAGAGCTCAATTCTTTTAAGTATGGCGCATAAACAAAAAGGAAAGGCCCAACCATTAAATTGAATAAGCCACCTGTTCCAAATAGCGCAATTAAACTTTGTTTAAATCGATCCAGTTTTCCTGATAATTGCACAATAATTCTCAGCCAAACTGACAGCAAGATAACATCGAGAAATAACAATTGGAAAACTTCACCTAAAGACTCATACAGCCTAATGCCAACTGGGATTTGAGAAAGAAGAAAAAAAACAAACGTACTGATCAGTAAAAAATTTGAACCAGGAAGCTCCTCAGGACTGGATTTCCTAAGCATTATTCTCCAAAAGATATTCAATAATTTAATCATAGCTAACCGATTTTATTATAATTCTCTTAACAGAAAACATTTATGCATAATACTCAAAAATTACCAAATGTTTTAGAAACTGAAGATTTAATCAATAATTTCGTTTCTATGATTTCATCGACAAATACCATTGGGTTGGATACTGAATTTGTCCGCATAAGGACTTATTACCCCAAACTCTGCTTAGTACAAATTTCATCTAACTTAGGAACAGGATGCATTGACTGCCTACAAGGAAATAACTTAAAAAAAGTTTGGCAACTAATTTTTAATCCCAAAAGACTTAAAATTGTTCACTCGGCCAGACAAGATTTAGAAATCCTTTTTCTTATCAAGAACCAAATACCAGAAAATATATTTGACACTCAAATTGGTGCAGCTTTACTGGGTTATCCGCCTCAGGTGGGCATTAAACAGCTTTTAAAAGATGAACTTAATATTGCAATAAGTAAAACAGAAACCAGAAGTGACTGGGGTAAACGACCTCTTGATTTAAAACAAATTGAATACGCCCTCGAAGACGTAAATCATCTTCTAAATTTACACAATGCTTTAGAAAAAAAATTGAAAGAAAAGGAACGGTATCGTTGGGCCATGGAGGATTCATCAAGAATTTTAACAAACGAAAAAGAGCTTTTTAATCCTGACAGTGCGTGGAAAAGAATTCCAGGAATTAAAAATCTTAAAAATAAAAATCAATACTTAGCAGTAAAACTTGCAACTTGGAGAGAAAAAACTGCAATACAAATGGATCTACCTAGACAATGGCTGCTGAGTGACAAGTCTTTGATAGAAACGGCGAAAAAAGAGCTAGTTTCTTTAACTCGCCTCGAAAGTATTGGGATTAAAAATAGATATTTGAAAAAATCACAACTAAAACAAATATCTAAATTGGTTCAGCAACACAAAGAAAATATAGAAGGGGTAGGAAAATTGAAGCCAAAATTTAATAAGAATTATAAAATTCATTCTGATCCATATTTGCTGGAAAAACTCAGTAAAATAATCAGTGTAAAAGCCAAGGAATTAAATATTTTTCCAGAAGTACTTGCTGGTAAAAAAGACCTGTTGGCTCTTAGTCAAAAAAACAGCGACTCAAAACTATTAACTGGCTGGCGAAATAAAGCAATAGGAGCAGAATTAAACTCACTCCTGAAAAATCTTTAATCCATCATGTTTGTTAACTTCAGTACGCGTTTGTATACCTCATCAATTTCGCCATTGCCATCAGCAATAATTAAGAGTCCAATAGATTTATAATACTCCAACAAGGGTTCGGTTTGCTCCCTATAAACATTGATACGATTGGTAATTGATTCAATATTGTCGTCGCTTCTTTGGATTAATTCACCGCCTGAACTCAGGCATTCGTCTATCTCAGATTGATCGGAAAAATAAATATTAAGAATTTTTCCTGTTAGAGAACACATGCGTCTGCCAGACAGCCTTTTGGTCAAGGTATCAGAATCAACATCAATCAAGACCGCATGATCCAATGGTTGGTTTATTGAAGTCAGAAGTACGTCTAATGATTCTGCTTGGGCAATATTTCTTGGATAACCATCTAGGACAAAGCCCGACTGACTGGAAGGACTATCAAGTGAAATTCTTATCAAATCAAGAACAATTTCATCGGAAACCAAATTGCCAGCAGCCATGATCTCTTTTGCTTGTTTACCTATTTTAGTATCGTCAGCAATTGCCTGCCTCAACAAATTCCCAGTTGAAATTTGAGGCAAACCAAAATCATCCATTAATTTTTCTGCTTGAGTGCCTTTGCCCGATCCAGGTGCTCCTAATAAAATGATTCTCATAAGATCACGGTACCAATTCTTGTTGGCAATATTGTATTAATAGAATTAATCTATCGCTATCATATGTAAACGTCAAAGATATGAAAAAGAAAATGATCACCAAAAATGCGTTCTATGCTCAATCCGGAGGGGTAACTGCAGTCATCAATGCAAGTGCTTGTGGGGTCATAGAAACTGCTAAAAAACACAAAACAAAAATAGCAAAAGTTTATGCTGGGAAAAATGGAATTCTTGGTGCATTGAGCGAAAATCTGATTGACACGAGTCTTGAAAGTGACAAAGAAATAGCTGCGCTGCTGTACACACCTGGAGGAGCATTTGGATCCGCTCGGTACAAACTCAAAGGATTTGAGGAAAACCAAAGAGAATACCAGAGGCTGATTAAAGTCTTTAAAGCCCATAATATTGGTTATTTTTTTTATAACGGGGGCGGTGATTCGATGGATACGGCATTGAAAGTCTCTCAAATGGGAGAAAAAATGAATTTCCCAATAATCTCAATTGGTATTCCAAAAACGGTCGACAACGATATAGCCGTGACTGATTCCTGCCCTGGCTTTGGTTCTGTAGCAAAATACATTGCTGTTTCAACTCACGAAGCAAGTTTGGATGTTCTGTCAATGGCAGAAACGTCTACAAAAGTATTTATTCTTGAAGTCATGGGTAGACACGCAGGATGGATCGCCGCAGCGTCTGGGCTTATTGCCAAAAAACAAAATGACCCACCACATATGATCTTATTCCCTGAAGTCCCATTTGATCAAAAAGATTTTTTGTCTCACGTTAAGAAAAACGTTCAACGCAACGGCTTTTGTGTCATTGTTGCCAGCGAAGGTGCAAGATATAAAAATGGTAAATTGCTAGCAGATGCGGGAACCAAAGACTCATTCGGACATAAACAATTGGGGGGCGTTGCCCCAGTATTGGCACAAACGATAAAAAAGGAACTGGGATATAAATTCCACTATGCAATTGCGGATTACCTTCAAAGATCCGCCCGACATTTGGCTTCACAGACAGATCTTGATCAGGCATACGCTGTAGGAGAAGCAGCAGTGGAAATGGCAATTGACGGAAAAAAATCCCTCATGATCACAATCCAGAGACTTTCGGACAGCCCTTACAAGTGGAGCATTGGCTCGGTAGATTTGTCAAAGGTTGCTAACAATGAAAAAAAGATGCCTAAATCGTTTATCAAAAAAAGTGGTTACGGCATTACCAACTCGTGTAGAAAATATTTAGCGCCCTTAATCGAGGGAGAAGCTTATCCAAATTATGAAAATGGATTGCCTCGTTATACGACATTAAAAAATAATCTCGTTCCTAAAAGGTTAAAAACAAAATTTGTGCTATGATTCGCCAAATTTATTGAAAAATAAATACTCAAAATTCATAAATAACTCAAAAAAACAGCCGACAGGGAATTTTAAAAAGGACTAAAAAATGAATGAAAACCAAGCATTGTGGATGGCACTAACTGCATCAGTAGTGGCTATAAGTTGTGGAATTATTTTTGCATTGGCAATTCTTAAAAAACCTGCTGGTAGTGAAAAAATGCAAGAGATAGCAGGCGCTATTCAGGAAGGTGCAAATGCCTTTCTCAATAGGCAGTACCTAACGATCAGTATTGTTGGTGCACTGATTTTCTTAGTGTTGGGTTTTGCTCTGAGTGATCATTGGAGAACAGCTGGCGGCTTCCTGGTAGGTGCAATTCTTTCAGGGTTGACTGGCTATATTGGAATGAACATCTCTGTAAGAGCAAATGTAAGAACAGCACAAGCGGCTTATTCAGGGATGAATGCGGCACTTACTACGGCCTTTACAGGTGGGGCTGTAACGGGTTTATTGGTTGTTGGTCTGGGTCTATTAGGAATCAGTGGTTACTACCTTTTCCTAAGGTCCTTGAACATCACAACAGATGAAACTTTACACGCACTTATCGGACTTGCTTTTGGTGGGTCATTGATTTCAATTTTTGCTCGTTTAGGCGGTGGTATTTTTACAAAAGGTGCGGATGTGGGTGCAGATTTGGTCGGAAAAATCGAAGCCGGAATTCCAGAAGATGATCCAAGAAATGCAGCAGTCATTGCAGATAATGTTGGCGACAATGTAGGTGATTGCGCCGGTATGGCAGCTGATCTGTTTGAAACCTATGCCGTAACAATCATTGCCACCATGTTACTGGGTGGTTTAATGGCTGGTTCTGAAGGTTTTGAATGGTTACAAAAACAAGATGCCATTTTATATCCATTAGTGTTGGGTTCGGCATCAATTGTGGCATCGGTAATTGGTACTTTTTTTGTAAAAATAAAAGAGGGCGGCAAGGTCATGGGTGCTTTGTACAAAGGAGTTTTTGTCTCTGGATTGATTGCAGCCATTGCTTTCTATCCACTGACTGAGATGATGAACATGACTATTGAAGTCTGGTATGCTGCTTTGATCGGGTTAGGCCTAACTGCCTTCATGATGGTGGTAACGGAATATTACACAGGTACTGAATATGGACCTGTTAGGAAAATAGCACAAGCATCCACCACTGGACATGCAACCAATATCATCGCCGGACTTGGTGTCTCGATGAAAGCCACAGCCCTACCAGTATTGGCTGTTTGCTTTAGTATATGGGGTGCTCACAGCCTTGCAGGATTGTATGGGATTGCAATAGCCGCCACATCAATGCTTTCTCTCACTGGAATGATCGTGGCATTGGATGCGTTTGGTCCGATTACAGACAATGCTGGAGGAATTGCTGAAATGGCTAAGCTACCTCCTGAAATTAGAGCAATCACAGACCCTCTAGATGCTGTTGGAAACACAACCAAAGCAGTCACAAAAGGCTATGCCATTGCTTCAGCTGGTCTAGCTGCTTTAGTATTATTTGCCGACTTTACCAACAACCTAGCTGCCCAAGGTAAAACTATCAGTTTTAGCCTGAATGATCCTGCCGTTATTATAGGTCTCTTCATTGGTGGGTTGGTTCCCTATCTTTTTGCTTCTCTGGCTATGGAAGCGGTGGGTAGGGCCGCAGCTTCTGTGGTTAATGAAGTGAGACGCCAGTTCAAGGAAATACCTGGAATAATGGATGGAACCAACAAGCCAGACTACACCAAAGCAGTTGACCTATTAACTAAAGCAGCAATAAAAGAAATGATTATTCCATCCCTCTTACCGGTTCTAGTACCCATAGCTCTGGTATTTGTTATGAATATTATGATGCCTTTGGATGGTGGTATTAGAGCATTAGGTGGGTTGCTAATTGGAACCATAGTTACTGGTCTTTTTGTTGCAATCTCTATGACAATAGGCGGTGGGGCTTGGGATAATGCTAAAAAATATATTGAAGATGGGAACTACGGCGGCAAAGGTTCTGAGGCACACAATGCTGCAATTACTGGAGATACTGTTGGGGATCCATACAAAGATACTGCCGGTCCAGCAATTAATCCTTTGATAAAAAT